>Ga0210006_1000162_pt1 | contig 57563 bp, 61 predicted proteins | sample CryGey02umfilter_2_FD_185452 | JGI IMG/M metagenome (GOLD analysis project Ga0210006, IMG submission 185452) | Groundwater microbial communities from aquifer in Utah, USA - Crystal Geyser 4/10/14 0.2 um filter (SPAdes) (version 3) | ecosystem: Environmental > Aquatic > Deep subsurface >... | reverse complement strand
GTCGGTGATAAGTATCCCGTTGCTGTCTATCATCATTTGCTCCTGCGCTTTGTTAGAAACAAAGCGAGGTTAACAGGGGTTGAAGTGTTCGGGTAGGTGGGATTTGTGGGGGCTTACGTTTCATCGTCCCGTATCCACTTTGCAACAAACGCAGAGCCGGGAATGAGTAATTTTTTTCGGTGCCACTTTCTAATATCGATACTACGATAGCTATTAACAGTTGATTTGCTACCGTAATGCCAATGTCTTCCGCTACCACTTCCGCCCATTTTTTTCTCCTGTTTTTAACGAAATCATTTGGAAAATTACTATACATGGTCAATCAAATTGAGTGGCTGTGTATGTGAATTTTGACCGTCTATGGACGTGTCATTTTTTGCATTAGTTAAATGCCAAAATCCTTTACTACCTTTTCCGAAACCCTCACGCTTACTTTCAATTTTTAAATCACGTTTTGCTCTGCTTAATGTTTTTTCTGCAATTCCTTCCGATTTTGCCAGTTCGATTATTTCGGTAGAGTGCATTCCTTCTTTGGATAATAGCCCGATTAAAAATTCTTTTGCCTCTTCAAGCGCGCTTTTTTCTTCAGCATCAGGTTTTCTATTTAATAACTCATCTGCGTCATCATTAATTATTTCATTCGACCACTTAATGCGTGACGACTTAATGTTGTCTTCTAAATCGTGCGGTTCAATATAAAACGCAAGGCCAGTTCTATCATTTCCGATATTATTTTTGATTGGGATAAAGAGCCTTTTATCTTTATCATCATTGTCTCTAATAACACCAAATGCAGCGCGAGCGGCTGCAACAAATCCTATGCTGCCAATCATACGATTAATTGCTTTTTGAGATTCGCATTTATTTAGATGTGTAATGCATATAATTGCAATGTTATGCTTTTCAGCAAGTTTGGACAGTGGTGTTAATATTGATCTTACCGCAGCATTTTTATGGTCATCAATTTTAGCGCCTAAATAAGATGCTATTGGATCTATAAAAATCGCCTTAACATTTCCGATTTCAATTATCATATTTTCCAATGCAGGCAAATCGTTAGCTAGATTAAATTGATTTAATTCCTCATTTTCATTTTCAGTGATTTTTCTGACATTATCGATGATTTGAACACTGTTAAGATTTGCCCCGGCAGCACTTAAGCGTGGAACAATAGTATCTGCTGCATCATCTTCGGCAGATAAAATGATAACGTTTCCTTTCTCGCATTTTTCGCCATCAGGCCATTCTAAGCCCGAGGTAATGATTGCTGTCATACTTGCCGTAACCTGTGATTTACCCAATCCAGGTTCTCCTGCAATCATTGATAGCTTGCCCAGTGCAAAACGGTTTTTCCACAACCATGAAATAGCTTTCATTTCTATATCCGATGCGCAGCGTGAGATAATAATTGAGTTTATTATGTGTGGATTTTTTTCTGATATATTTAATTTTTCAGTCATTGGTAATTCTGCGATATCAGAATAAGTTGTATTTGCGTTTACAGAGAGATAATCAATAACATCACCACCGTTAGGCAAATTTAATTTATTGACGTCCACAACGCGAATTTTGCAGTTTAATGAGTGTAATATCGCAATGACTTCTTCGGCGTATTTAGTGCCTACATCATTAAAATCAGGCCATATAACAACGCTACGTCCACAGAGTATTTCCCAATTTGCATTTGACGCACTTGTACAACTACCAGAGGTTGTTGCAGTAAAACCCAATTTTTCTAATGCTTCGACTTTTTGTTCACCTTCAGCGATCCATGTTTCAGCATCAGGATTTTCTGCAAGTGAAGAAAGATGATAGAGAGGTTTGCCATTTGTAAATTTTGGCTCTCCCATAACCCATTCTTGTTTTTCATTGTCAAAGTGAAATGGTCGAATCCACTTTCTCTCATTACAATGCTTAAGACGCAAACGAATATAAAGTAAATTTCCTTCTTCATCGTCATAGTTGTGCAAGCATGTCAGTTTAAATCCTTCTTTTAATTCAATTGCTGCATATTGCGTTACAAGTTTATCTGATATCTCTTTTAACTCGCCTTTATTCATGGCTCCATGCTCCGAAGTAAGTTACTGCTTGTGTGAAAGTTGCGTCATAACGCTGCATGTGAAATGCAAGTACGTCATGTCCTTTTATTCCGCATGCCAAACATTTAAAATGTCCATCAATCATTGAAATAAGCAGACTCGGATTATCATCGGGTTCGTGGAAACAGCATCTGACTTTCACTGATTTAGATTTGATTTTTAAATCAGGAAATTGTTTGTAATAATAATTTGTGGGCGTTGGAAGTAATGCACGATCAAATTTGCGTTTATATTTGTTTCCAGTAGAATTGCTCTGTAAGTTATTTCTATTAGCCCTCATCGTGCCAGCGAATCGGGGGCGTTTGTTTATCATCATGATGTGACTCCATTCGTTCTGCTTTCGTTGATGCGTTGTTCGATCCATGAATCAATTTCACTTTCAATCCAGCCTGCTTGTCTTTCACCAATTTTGATTTGGTGGGGGAAAGCATTTTGCGAAATTTTTAAATAGATGGATGAGCGGGACAACCCCGTGCGACTTTTGACTGTTGGTAGTCTTAGTATGGTTTGTGACATGTTGGTATTTCCTCATGCGTTGTTGAACACAAGGAAATGGTAGGGGTATCGAGATGCCTTTGGGGCGAATTCGGTTATGAGTTAACCGAATTCGGTTAAGTTTTTTTTGACTGTGACGGCGCGAATCTTCTGGTCGCTTCTTTTAAATGATTTCGTATTGTTTCTTCGTCTAGGTCATCACCAAGGATTCTTTGGATAGAGTCTTTAATGCTTCCTGTGTTTGCTCCAGTTGCTTTATTATTGTCTGACTTTGTGTCGAAGTCGTACTTATCAATTGCCATTGCTAAAATCATTTTATAAAATGTGTTCCGTTCTTTTTCCTTTAAGGGTTTCTCAAGTGTTGTCTTTTTTTGTTCGGTAAGAATTTTATCAGCATCTACTTTCTTTACCAGGACATCATCTATCCCTGCATTTGTCCAATCTCCAAAGTCTTCCATTCTTCCGTTATGGCATTGTGGTTTTTTAAAAAAAATGTGTGTTCTGTGTGGTGGTTTGGTTTTGAGTATTTCGTTTAATTGAGAGATTTCTAGCTTGTGATATCCGTTTTGATTATTAATCAAAAATAGATCAAGTTTGTCGTTTAAGGCAACTTGGATTAGAATTTTTTTATCTTCTTCTTTATGGTTTGTTATCAGAATATAATCATTGCTCATCGTTACCCCACCTTCAATTCAACAATATTCATCCTTGCTAAATTTTCCAAATAATCCGCCCACTTCTGCATCATTTCTTTTCGTTGGGGTAAATATTCCGCGTGATTGTATGCAGCACGAACGGTGTCGCGTTCACCGTGTGATAATTGTCGTTCGATCACATCGCGATTCCAGTTTTGCTCATTTAATAATGTGCTCGCCATCGATCTGAACCCATGCGCTGTTAATTCTTCTTTTGTGTAGCCCATGCGTCGCAATGCTGCATTTAAAGTATTATCTGACATCGGGCGTTTTAAACTACGAACACTGGGGAAAACATATTGTCCGTCGCGTGTTAATTGACGTAATTCTTTAAAAATTGAAATTGCTTGTGTTGATAGCGGTACAATATGTTCAACGCGCATTTTCATTTTCTTTGCAGGGATTTTCCATTCACGCGTTTCAAAGTTAATTTCAGACCATTCGGCATGACGTAATTCGCCAGGACGTACAAAGAGCAGGGGAGCCAATTGCAGCGCGCATTTCGTTGGAAAATGTCCTTGATAATTATTAATTGAACGCAATAATTCACCAATCGCGATTGGATTTTTAATTGACGAATAATGTATTTGCTTAACTGGTGTTAATGCGCCTTGTAAATCGGCAGCGATATTATGCTTTGTTTTCCCCGTTGCAATTGCATAACGAAAAATCTGATTACAATTTTGATGTGCGCGGTGTGCTGTATCGATTGCGCCACGATCTTCAATTTTTGTTAATACGGCTAATAATTCGGGCGCTTCAATTTCTGAAATTGCTTTTGTGCCAATATAAGGAAAAATATCTTTTTCTAAACGAACTAAAATTCGCTCAGCATGTTTCTTTGTCCATTTTTTTGATGAGCATTTTGTGTGCCATTCGCGTGCAACTGATTCAAAGCTATTTTCTGCAGCAATTTTTGATGAGCGTTTTTTGGATTGTTTGTCTAAACCTGGGTCGATGTCTTTTGCCAGTAATTTTCTCGCCTTGTCACGTTCTTCTCGAGCGTCCGCTAAACTGACGTCGCCATACAATCCAATCGACAGCAGTTTTTCTTTGCCAGCGAAACGATATTTAAAACGCCAAGATTTTGATCCATTCGGGCTGATGAATAGATAAAGTCCTTTTTCGTCAGTCAACTTGTAAGCTTTTTCGCGTGGTTTAGCGCTGCGTATTTTGATATCGGTCAATGCCATTTGGGGGTATCACTTTTTAGTCCGTTTAAATGCCCCTACATATACCCCCATTAAATCATGGATTTTAGGGGTAGTAATTGGAAGCTATTGGACGAATACTAATGGAAAAACCGAGTAATATCAATGTGTTTTGGATGTTTTTGGATGATGTTGGAAGTAAATAAGATGGAGGCGGCGGGGATCGAACCCGCGTCCACTGACTCTCTTCCATCGGATCTACATGTTTAGAGCTGCCTTCAAATTTAACTATTAGCATTCCAGCAGTCGGGATTATCTAATAGCGAGCCCTTTGGTTTTAACAACCGTTGCATGAGCCATGCCGTAGTTGCGATCCCACCTATATGACTACTGATCCCAGCCGATAGGCGAACCGGGTCAATAGGCTGTTGCCGTTTTTTAGGCGGCTAGACCGGGTTCACTGTTTTTAAGCAGCTACTGCCAAGTCGTTTGCAGCAAAGTTGCTATCGTTTGCAACTAGAATTTACAATATTTATTTTACGAGCCTTTTTGTGTTGCTCGACATGCACCTTTGACTTCAATATCACTGTCGAAACCAAAATCGCCCCCGAAATAAACCGCGTCTTTTTATCGACGAAGTACCATTGTAATTATAGCGCAAAAAAACACAAGCTTTTTAAAAATACTTAAAAAAGCAGGGAGTTAGCGTTTATTGCATGTAGCGGCGATAGGTTCATATTGACTTAATGTATCTAAGGTGAATATTGGTGGCGGTCCGAACATAGCACGAGCGCGATTTTTTTGTTTGTAATCACGATGACTTTCTTTGATATTGGGTGGTGTTGAGGACGCTGTTGAACTGTCTTCAGGTGTTGTTGGTCGCATAATCATGTCTCTTTAAAAAACGCCCAGGGTATCGATGATGTTTATGCTAGTCAAGAGCTGATGAAACAAACAAAAGTGAAGTGACGGTTATTTTCGCAGTAAGCGTTGTTTCTCACGATTCCAATCGCGTTCTTTAATGGATGCACGTTTATCGTGTTCTTTTTTGCCTTTGGCAATGGCGATATTGAGCTTCACGCGATTTTTAAACCAATGCAAATCAAGCGGTACAATCGTATAGCCCTCGCGTTCGCGAGCTACTTGTAATTTATTAATTTCTTTGCGATGTAGTAGTAATTTGCGTGTACGTAACGGATCGGGGTCAATGTGTGTTGATGCTGTTTTTAAAGGGGTGATATGTGCACCAAAAAGCCAAGCTTCGTTGCTTTTTAACAAAACATAACTTTCTTTGAGTTGAATGTGTCCAGCACGAATGCTTTTGATTTCCCAGCCTTCTAGTGCCAAACCGGCTTCGAATTTGGTTTCAATCGTGTAATCGTGCCATGCTTTTTTATTGCTGGCGATTAATTTGTCTTCTGATTTCTTGCTCATAATGCGCCGTAGTGTATCATTCCAAAATAAAAACCTCGAGAAGAAGTATGCCCACCATTCATCGTAGCGCAATTGTGCCTTATTCCACAGAACAGATGTACGAATTGGTCAATGATATCGCGCGTTATCAGGAGTTTGTTCCGTATTGTATTGCTAGTGTTGTGCAGAGTCAGTCTGATGATGAGATCCGCGCCACATTAACGTTATCGGCAAAAGGCTTTCAAAAATCATTTAGCACGCTCAATCGTTTGCAAAAAAACAGCATGATGGAAATCCAATTAATTGATGGACCTTTTGAACAATTAGAAGGTTTTTGGAAATTTGAGCAACGTGATGAAATGCATTCTGAAGTGATTTTAGATTTAACGTTTACCTTGTCTCATAAATTATTTGCGATGATGTTTGGTTCTGTTTTTCAAGAAGTCGCTGGAAAACTCGTTGATGCTTTTGTGACGAGAGCGAAGGAAATTTATTAATGCTATTTATTACTGTTGCTTATGCAACGCCAGAAAGGCAAGCAGAGATAGCATTGGAAGTCGATGATCATTGTACGATTGAAGAAGCGGTTGCGCTTTCTGGTCTTGTATCACAATTTCCTGAAATCAACTTGTCTACTATGACTGTAGGTATATTTGGGAAAACCGTATCGATAAATATGACGTTGCAGACAGATGACCGCATTGAAATATATCGACCGCTTATCATCGATCCAAAAGAAGCGCGACGCATAAAGGCAATGCAAACACAATAAGATTTCAAGCAGATGCTTGTCGTGTGAAATCTCGATAATCTTTGTGATTAACGTATGTTAAGATAATCGTTTGTGACATCATTCAGTGAAATGGATATCAATCATGTTTGCACATCAACCTTATGTTATTTTAATTATCCTTGCAGCAGCAATGTTTCTTTTTATTTGGGGACGTTGGCGATTTGATATTGTGGCCTTATTGGCACTGGCTGTTTCTGTAGCAACAGGTGCAGTACCGATATCACTTGTGTATTCAGGCCTTGAAAATCCGGCTGTGATTACAGTGGCTTGCATGATGATTATTTCAAATGTGATTTCACGCTCGGGCGTGCTTGATTTATTAGTCGCAAAATTAGGTCGCTTCACTAAAAAACCCATTTTACATATTGGCATTTTGTCTTGCTTGGTGGGTGTGCTATCTGCTTTTATGAATAATATTGGTGCATTAGCATTGATTATGCCCATTGCGATTCGCACTGCCTTTGAAAATAATCGATCGCCATCCATGGTTTTAATGCCAATTGCATTTGCATCTGCTGTAGGCGGCTTAACAACGCTTATTGGCACACCGCCCAATTTAATTATTTCTGCTTTTCGTCAAGAGTATACGGGTCATCCTTTTGCCATGTTTGATTACAGTTATGTTGGTATTCCTGTTGCTATAATTTGTCTTGTTTTTTTAGTGGCGATTGGATGGCGTTTAATGCCAAAGCGTAGACAGGGCAGCGCAAAACAACTAGAAGAGTTATATCAAATTCAAGAATATATAACAGAAATTAAAATACCTGAAACCTCACCCTTAGTAGGTAAAAAAATCAGTGATCTTGAGAAACTCACAGAAGAAGAGTTTGTGATTGTAGGTTTGATACGTGATAAAACAAAACGATTAATCCCACGCAAAAATTTTTCTTTGCAAGAAAATGATATTCTTATTGTTGAAGCTTCAACTGAAATATTAAATGAATTGATTAAAGTGGGTAAATTAGAATTGGCAAGTGATGAAGCTTTTTCTGAAGAGTTATTGAAATCAGATGAAGTGACTATTATGGAAGCGGTTGTGCCACAAGATTCATTGTTAGATGGACGTTCTACGCAACAACTGCGTTTACGATCACGATACTCAATTAATTTGTTGGGTATTGCGCGTGAAGGGATGTCTTTAAAAACCCGATTGCATCAAGTGTCATTAAAAGCCGGAGATATTGTGCTGCTGCAAGGTGAAACTGAGTTGTTGCGTGAAAATGCGATTAATTTGGGGTTATTGCCGCTTATTGAAAGAGAAATCATAGTCGGACAGACATCGCAGATGTATCTACCCTTGTTTATTTTTTTCATTGCAATTTTATTATCAGCGCTTCAATGGCTTCCTGTGCAAATTGCCTTTAGTGGTGCTGTTTTATTTATGGTGTTATTCAAATCACTGCCGGCACGATTAATTTATAGCAGTATTGAATGGCCGATTATTATTTTATTGGCGGCGATGATTCCTGTTGGAACAGCCCTTCAAGCTACCGGCGGAACAGAACTGATAGCGCATTATTTTATTGATATTTCAGCTTACGTACCACATTGGTTTATTTTAGGGGGGATTTTATTAATCACGATGACGTTATCTGATTTTATGAATAATGCAGCAACGGCTGTTGTGATGGCGCCGATTGCCATGAGTGTTGCTTCTGCTTTGCATTTGGGTATTGATCCATTTTTAATGGCGGTATCGATAGGCGCGTCGTGTTCTTTTTTAACCCCTATCGGACATCAAAATAATACACTTGTTATGGGTCCAGGCGGCTATCATTTTTTAGATTACATTCGTTTGGGTTTGCCGCTTGAGATTTTAATTTTAATTGTGAGCGTGCCCTGTATTATGATGATGTGGCCAATGTAGTTACCGCTTGATAAATAATACTGAAATAACAGAGCAAATAAGTAGAACCACACTTGAAAACAGCAATGCACTATGGAAGCTGTGAACATAGCTATTTAAAACCAGTGCTTTTATTTGTGATTGTTTTTCTAAATTAAATTGTGATAATAATTTTAAACTAGATGGTGTGTGCGACAAAATACCTTGCAGCACTTTAATATCGCGCATTGAAATAGTAGGAAGGATTTTTTTTAATCCTGAAACAACGGAAAGGGTTTCTGTATGCGCAATGATGGTGCCGATTACAGCGAAGCCTATCACGCCACCAATTTGTCGTATGCCCGATAAAATGGCGGTTGACATGCCAAATTGTTTTGTGGGTGTATTTTTGAGCATCGATATTCTCAGAGGATTGCCTAATAAGCAAGCGCCAAAGCCGTAACCAATAAAGGCGGGTAGTAAAGCAAGATAGGATAATGAGCTTATAAAAATAGTGCTCAGTATGTAGCCGATGGTGATTAAGAAAAAACCAATGTTCATTGGAATGCGCGCACCATATCGATCGGCAATACGTCCGCCTGTGCTTGAAAATGCAGTTAATAAAATACCAATCGGCAGTAATAAAACACCTGTCATGAAAGGAGAGTAGCCCAATGCATTTTGAATGTAGACGCCAAAAAAAATAATAAAGAAATTAACAAATTGACTGAGAAACATTACAACGCATCCAGGCACATAATTAGTGAGTTTGAATAATTGTAAATCAATAATAGGATGTGATTGTTTTAATTCAAAAATGATAAAAAATAATAGCGCAGCGAATGCAATTAAAAATCCAGATAGGGTTTTATCGGATGTCCATCCCCAATTGCCAATATGGTTGAAAATCAGCGTAATTGTAACAGTAAAAATACCGATTGCGATAAATCCAGTGTAGTCGATCTTTTTTTCCTGAACTGGATTTTCATTTTCAAAAAAGATTTTTATCAGAGGGATAAAAATGCAGACACCAATTACAACATTGACAAAGAAGATCCAATGCCAATTTAAAAATTTAATAATCAGACCACCTAAAAATGGCGCGATAATGGGCGCAATAGATGCAATGCTTGTTGTGATGCCGTTAGCACGTCCGCGACTTTCAATGGGAAAGGTGGTGCTAAGATAGCTCATGCCGCTAATCACGGCGAAGGTGCCGCCAATGGCTTGCAATGCGCGCATGACAATCAGTATATCAACATTAAAAGATAAGCCGCAAAAAAGAGAAGATAAAATAAATAATGCAGCGCCGAGAGAGAATGCCCGATGATGACCAAATAAATCGCTGAGGCGACCTGCACCAAAAGCAAGTACAGCTGAAAACAACAGATAAATAGTCATTATCCATTGTGTTTGGTTGCGTGAGATATCAAAACTTTTTTGTATAGAAGGAAGCGCAACACTCAGAATTGTCATGTCGAGCCATGCCATTGCAATGGCAATACTGACTGCAATCAAAGCAATAAATTGTGTGCGCGTCATTTTCATTTAATTTTAGACGCAATCCAGTAAATTATAATTCTGTTCTGATATTAACAACACGATCATGTCTGAACTGAACCACTAATTTTTTCACGATGGTTTTGCTGCGTGTGGGTTGTTGTGTGTAAACATAGGACATGCGTTGATCAGCATAGATATTTTTCAGCACAGGTGATCCTAATTTTCCAACAACTTGAGCTGATGTCATGCCAGTATGAATGGATTGTACTTTAGATAACGTGAGTGCGTTGCCTTGCTCAAATGGATTATGATAAACACAGCCGCTTAAAGCCGTAGCAGTAATTATGAAACATAAAGCCAATAATTTTTTCATATAAAAAACACCTCGATTAAATGATGAAAATATATACTTCTTTGACTGCAAAATGCGAGCTTATCGTTTCGGTTTAAAGCCAAATAAGTAATGCATTATGCTTTCTTCTGGCAGTGTTGGCAAATCCCGTAAATCGTGTGTTGGTGTTCTGTAATTTTGAATCCCAGTTTTTCAGCAATTTCAGATTGATGTGCTTCGATGGCTTCATCTAGAAATTCTTTTACCAGACCGCAACGTTCGCATACGATATGATCATGATGATGGCCTTGCTCGATCTCAAATACAGAAAAGCCACCTTCAAAATTATGGCGACGAATCAACCCCGCTGTTTCAAATTGAATTAAAACACGATAAACCGTTGCCAGACCAACATCATCATGCTGGTCTTTTAATTGTTGGTGAATGGATTCTGCGCTGAGATGGTGCGGCTTTGCGCGTTCTAATAAAGTGAGAATTTTGAGTCGTGGTGTTGTCACTTTTAGGCCAACTTTTCGTAATTCATTGTCATTCATGATGATTGTCTGCTGTCTGTTATTGCATACTGTTTATTTTTTCATATTGTGTTAATAATTTTGTTAACGTTTGCTGTGTTGATGTTAATTGTATGCGTACTTTTTCTACTTCTGCTGCAGGCGCTTTATCAACAAAAGCAGCATTGTTCAAGCGACTTTCCATTTGCGTTTTTTGTTTTTCTAATTTTTCAATTTCTTTTTTCAATCGCGTTAGTTCAGCATCACGATCAATTAACCCGGCGAGTGGGATGTTAATTTCCAATGAATCTGACAGCATTGCGATGCATTCAGGTAAAATTTCGTTTGTGTTTTTCGACGTGAGTTTTTCTATTTTGGCAAGTGATTTTAAATAATAGTCATACTTATTAATAGATAAAATATCACAGGCATTGCCTTTATCAACGATGACATTGATTTTTTTAGCAGGAGAGATATTGCTTTCACTGCGTATCGTTCGAATGTCTGTAATAATGCGCTTAATGGATTTTATTTGTGCTTCAGCCATGACATTGAGTTTGTTACTTTCTGTTTTTGGGTAAGGCTGTAGCATAATAGTTTTACCCTTGATGGAAAGCAGAGGTGCAACTTGTTGCCAAATTTCTTCTGTAATAAACGGCATAAGCGGATGGAGTAATCGTAAAATGGTTTCAAGTACAGCAATTAAGGTGTGTTTGGTGCCGCGCTTTTCTGCTTCAGAGATATGATCGCGTGCCAAATCACATTTCGATAACTCTAAGTACCAATCACAATAATCATTCCAGACAAATTCATATAATAATTTTGCCAATTGATCGAAACGATATTGTTTAAATAAATTATGAGCTTGAGTAATGGTGAGTTGCAATTGATGTAGAATCCATTGATCAGCCATCGATAAAATACGTGATTGATTGGTGATATCACAATCACCGATATTCATTAGTACAAATCGCGTTGCATTCCAGATTTTGTTGCAGAAATTGCGATAGCCAGTTAAGCGCGCCAAATCAAAATTAATATTGCGGCCTTGCGTGGCCAGTGCGCAGAAGGTGAAGCGCAATGCATCAGTGCCGCTGGCTGGAATACCATCTGCGAATTCTTTTTTGGTTTGTGTTTCGATTTTCTTTTGCATTTGTGGTTGCATTAAACCAGTGGTGCGTTTCTCCAATAATTTTTCCAGTGAAATGCCATCGACCAAGTCAATCGGATCCAAAATGTTTCCTTTTGATTTCGACATTTTTTGACCCTGTGAGTCACGAATCAATCCGGTGATGTAAACTTGCTTGAAAGGTACTTTTTTCATGAATTTCAAACCCAGCATCACCATGCGCGCAACCCAGAAAAAGATAATGTCAAATCCAGTAACCAATACACTTGTTGGATAAAATTTTTCTAAGTCTTGGGTGTTATCTGGCCAACCTAATGTTGCAAGTGGCCAAAGCGCTGCTGAAAACCAAGTATCTAACACATCGTTGTCTTGTTGTAACGTTACGTCATGACTTAATTTATATTTTTCACGCACCGCCTTTTCGTGTAAGCCAACATAATGTTTGCCATCAGTGTCATACCAAACCGGAATGCGATGTCCCCACCATAATTGTCGGCTGATGCACCAGTCTTGAATATTTTCAAGCCACTGCAAATAGGTTTTTCCCCAGTTTTCAGGGACAAATTCAACTTCATTTTGATTGTAAGCATCGATGGCTGCTTTTGCCATATCATCCATTTTGACAAACCATTGGTCTGTTAATAAAGGTTCGATGATCACGCCAGAGCGATCGCCACGTGGGATGTTGTGTTCATGATCTTCTGTTTTTTCTAATAAATGGAGAGCAGTAAGGTCTTCGAGTATTTTTTTACGTGCAACAAAGCGATCGAGCCCGCGATATTTTTCAGGCACTGCTTCATTTAATTTTGCATCGAGCGTCATCACGTTCATGACAGGTAAATGGTGACGTTGTCCCATCGCATAATCATTAAAATCATGTGCCGGTGTGATTTTTACACAACCCGTTCCAAATTCACGATCAACCATATCGTCTGCAATGATTGGAATTAAACGTTCAGTAAGCGGTAAACGAATTTTTTTTCCAATCCATTTTTTGTATCGTCCATCATCAGGATGAACAGCAACAGCGGTGTCGCCAAGCAGCGTTTCAGGGCGAGTGGTTGCGATTACCAATGAATCATGGCTATCTGCAATCGGGTAACGGATATGCCACAAGTGACCTTTTTCGGTTTCAGTGGATACTTCTAAATCTGAGATAGCCGTTTTTAATTGTGGATCCCAGTTAACTAATTTTTTTCCACGATAAATCAGTCCTTCGTCATACAAGCGTACAAAAGCGTTTATGGTTGCGTGAGAAATGTTGTCATCCATCGTGAATCGTTCGCGTGTCCAGTCAATGGATGCGCCCATCCGACGAATTTGTTGTGTGATGGTTTCTCCGGATTGATGTTTCCAATGCCACACTTTTTTTAAAAATGCATCGCGACCCAAATCATGACGAGAAATATTTTGTTGTGCTAATTGCCTTTCAACAACCATTTGTGTGGCGATCCCAGCATGATCTGTCCCTGCTTGCCATAGTGTGCTGTCACCTTGCATGCGATGAAAACGAATTAATGCATCCATGAGCGTGTGTTGAAATCCGTGACCCATGTGTAATGTGCCGGTCACATTCGGTGGTGGCAACATAATGCAGTACGCATCGCCTGAACTGGATGGTTGTGAGAAATTTTGTTTTTCCCAATATTTTGACCATTTTGATTCAATTTCAGTTGGTTGGTATGTTTTTTCTAATTCTGTTGTACGCATATTGGATATCATTCTGTTAAAATTAGAGGATATTTTTCCACAAACGGTATGGTTTGTCAGTGATAATTTTTCGATATTTGTCAAAAGAAATTTTAGCAACGCTATTTGTGGCAACCTTGGTATTGTTGGTTCTTTTCATCACGAATCAATCGGTACAGTTTTTACAGCGTGCGGCGAATGGTCAAATTCCTGCAACAGAGTTATTACAATTGGTGGGATTACAGCTCCCTTTGTTTTTAGGTTATTTATTACCACTGGCGTTGTATTTAGGTGTGTTGCTGACATTAGGTCGTCTCCATATGGAGTCAGAGATGACTGTATTATCAGCATGCGGTGTGAGTCGGGCGAAAATAACAGGCATGATTTTTATAATTGCGCTATTGGTAGCGGCTATTGTTGCATGGTTGATGGCGGTTGTGGTTCCTAAAGCACAAGGCGATATTAATGAGATTATACATCAAGCAGCGGTGACCACGTCAGTTGATCAGGTGTTGCCGGGTCGTTTTATGTCATTTGGAAAAAAAGGTGATCATGACGCTGTGGTATTTTATGCAAGTGCTGTGAAAAATCATGCTGTCTTGCAAGGTGTTTTTATGGCAAAAAAAATAATAAACTCAAAAAATCCAGCCGCAAGTAAATGGTGGGTGGTGGTGGCAAAATCAGCTTATGAGAAAATGTTGCCGCAAGAAAGTGGGCGATATTTGGTTTTTGATCAGGGTTATCGCTATGCCGGTGTTCCTGGTGAGAAAAATTATCATGTTTTACAATTCAAGCATTATGGCACTCAATTAAAAATAAACAATGTGCCTCTCATTAATGTTGCGCAATATTATTCGATATCAAAGTTGTGGGCCCTCAAGTCGACCAGTAAAAAAGTCGCGGCGGAATTGCAGTGGCGGTTGGCAATGCCAATTGCAACGATTATTTTTGCATTATTAGCAGTGCCGTTGAGTGAAGTGCGTCCACGGTATGGAAAATTTACACAGCTGATCCCGGCGATGCTAATTTATATGGGTTATGCAGATTTGATTTTTCTCACGCGCGCTTGGATGCGAGGAGGTCAACTGTCACCTGAGCTGGGTATGTGGTGGGTGCATGGTGCTGCCTTATTATTGGCGATTGGTCTGATGTTGTATCGTGTAGGTTGGCGTCGTATTCGTCATATGTTTTCGACAGGTGCGATGACATGAAAATTTTAGATCGTTATATTCGTCATACCATTATTATGGCTACATTGATGGTCAGTGTGGTTATTGTTGGTTTAGAAAGTTTTTTAACGTTGGTTCAGCAGTTTCATGATATTGACGTGCAACATTATAATTTATGGAAAGTTTTTTTATTTGTGCCTATGCAATTACCCGCGCAATTTTATCAGCTATTTCCTATGGCTGGATTTTTAGGTGCGATGATTGGTTTGGGACGATTGTCATCAAGTAGTCAGCTAATTGTTATGCGTGCATCGGGTATATCCATTGTCAGAATTTTATGGAGTGTGATGAAAGCAGCGATCATCATGATTGTTTTAATGACGGCTATTGGAGAGGGGTTTGGTCCATTGTGGCAACAGCAAGCAGCCCAAATGCGTCAAAATGCATTGTTTCCAATAAATCATGGTGCTTTGTTACAATCCATTTGGTTGCATCAAGGAGATAGTTTTATTCACATTGGTGAGTTGAAAAGTCATGATAGTCTGATAGATGTTACGCGATATCATTTTTCAAAAACGGGACGTTTAACACGTACAACAATAGCAAAGTCGGCAAAACGAGCAGGTGATCATTGGGCATTATCAGATGTTAAACACACTGTCTTTTTAGATAAAAAAGTTTTAGTGAGTCAGGAAAAGCAAGCAAAGATGCGTATTGTATTTAGACCCAATTTACAAGTGGAAATGAAAATCATTTCTGGAGAACAATCTTTGTTGAGTTTGTATCGCACCATCATGTATCGACGTTCAATAGGATTGGATGTAAATCAATTTATATTTTCTTTGAGTCAGCGATTATTGCAGCCGATTACAACGTTGGTGATGATTTGTTTGGCAGTGCCTTTTGTGTTTGGTTCGTTTCGCAGTTCATCGATGGGTGTGCGCATTATTGCGGGTGTATTAATTGGATTTGTGTTTTATATGATGAATCAATTATTTGGTCCAATCACATTGGTTTACCAATTCCCGCCATTTTATGCGGCAGTTATTCCAACTTTGGTGTTTTTTGTAATAGGCATTTTTCTACTCTTTAGGACAAAATAAGAATTTCAAAAATAGCGACCTTTACTGTTCTGAAATGATTTGCAGCATGTTGATATTTCGTAGCGTCATTGTGTGTTTTTCAATTTGAATCCATTTCTTTTTCCCCCATTCATTCAATATACGGCTGATGGTGCTGCTTGTGATTCGCAAATAATTGGCGATATCTTGGTGTGTCATTAATAGTGGAAAGCGATGATTAGAAAAACCAGCTTGTTGATAACGCATCGCCAGTTGTAATAGAAAAGTGGCGACACGTTGCTGCGCGCTTGCACGTAATAAGGCGACATTGTCTTGTTGAATCCGTCGACTGACCATGCGCAATAATTGATTTCCTAAAGAAGGCATTTCTTGTGTGAGTGCAAATATTTTTTTAGTTGGAATGACGCAAATGTTGGATTGCGCAAGTGCCAAAATAGAAATAGAGCGTTGCTGTTCATCAATCATTTCCCATCCGAATAAATCAGGTGGAAAATAGAATCCCATGACGAATTCTTGGCCGTTAGCCGTAGTGGTATAACTTTTTAAAATACCTGCGCGAATAATATAAAGATGGGATGTGGATTGTCCTTGATGAAAGAGATGTTCGCCACGTTTAAGTATACGCGCAGGAAAGTGAAGCGCATCTAATTGTTTATTCATTGGTAAACAATGCGCGGCGTGAGAGCAATGTTGGCAAACGTTACGCGTCATCCAACATATTGTACATTGTTAAAACAATTTAGACCACGGGATCATCTTGTTGGGAACATAGCTGCAATACATTTCCCAGTATTTCCCATATTTATTGGCGCATCGTTTTTCATCACGATAAGAGCGATGTATTAATAAAATAGTTAAAAATATAACGTAAAACCACGGCAAACCATGTAAAAATAAAACAGGTAGTGTCCAAAAAAAGGCGAGTGCGATTTCTAATAAATAATGGAAATGACGAGAAATGCCCCACCAACCTGAAACCAATAGCACGCTGTTTTTTTCACGTCCTTGGTGATCAACATATTGCGCGCGAATTAATTGAGGTGGTTTTCCCCATACAGTGCAGTCACCGTTTGTCGCGCGTACCTTTTGTCGTTGCGCATCGGCAAGATAATTCAATAATACAGATGCAATACCCAGCATTAAAATGGCAGTTGCTACGATAGGAGAAAATTGATAAGGATGATTAACCAGATAAGCTACCGGTAAGGTATAAATACCGGGCACCCAGACTAAGCATCCCCAGCAAATATAAAATCCGGCACGATCATGCATGATATCAATCGAGCGCAAATAACCTGATTCCCACCAGAAAAATTTGGCAATATAAACCAGCATAATCGTTACAGATATAATCATGGCATTGCTCAGACCAGATAGTTGTGCTTGTTTTGCTGCGAAAGAAAGAATAATGATAGGCCAGCTCATCATGCCAAAGCGACAGTTCGTAAACTGTTTGATATCCCATCCAAAAATACGGGGGTATAGTTCCGTTCCCCAGTAGTAATCAAAAATAAAATTACCGCTGCTGCTGTGATCAGAAGAAGAAGGCTTGATACGGCCTTTTATATATAGCATAAGACAAAATAGTAAACTAAAAAAATTTAAGGCACCTAAAATACCAGCAAAATGATCATATACGATTGTGGGTGAGAAAAGCGCTAAAGGATAAGCGCAAAAATAAAACAGCGCCATTGTTATTATAAAGCATAAAAAACCATTATTCTTATAAACAGACAGGTTGCCTTTAGGTGTTTCAGGACCTGTTACATGTTTCCCGGGAACAACGCGCATTAAAATTAATTGTGTCGCCATAAAAATGGCAATCATTTTCCAAGCTGTGGATGTGCCAAAAAAAACAGGCTGCCAAATCCCCCAAATAGTATGCCAAATGCCATTTTGCAATAAGGTGTGATAAAAAAGCATCATAGAGCCTTGCATAGCAAAATTAATATGCCAAATTAATATCACAGCAGGAGGGCAAATGATCATTAAAAAAAGAGGTGCAATTGTTTTTTGAAACCAGGATGACATGGGAAACGATCCTTGTATTGGGATGGTAATAAAATTTAGGTTGTTAATAAAATAATTTGGATTGTAGCAACTTTTCAGATATCTTTACCAGAAAAAATTTTTGTACAAATGTTGGATCAAAAAATAAAATGAAAGATTATGTTGCAAGTCATTTTCGTTGGTTGCTTATATTAGTATTCTTAAGTGTGATTTTATTTTCTTTTTGTGCATTACCGGCCTTTTTTACTGATCCTGTTCCACCTAACTTGAGCACTGTTTTTGTTTCTTCTCTCGTTTATTTGGCGCAAAATTTTTTATTTGCTTGTTTATTGGGCTTGTTTTTATTGCCGATCTTTTTATGGGTTCGTTCTGATTTTTTAAAAGCAGTGATCGCTTTGCCTTTTTTGACAGCTACTTTTTTTATGTATTTTGTTACGTGTAAGGTTTTTTCATTTTGGCGCATCTTTATCAGTGGTAACTTGCTGAGTATGTATTTTTCAAAAGACAGTGCGCAAGTAGTCGATTTAAATAGTAAGGTATATATTTGGGTTTTTTTGATTGTCACAGGCTTTATTTTGATCAGTATTTTTATACTATGGCTTTCGCATCGCTTTAGAAATCATTTTAAACAAATTTATTCCTTTTCTTTTTTTGCAATTGTTTATTTTGTTGTGCAGGTGGGTTTTGTTTTTTTTGTTCGACAAGACGATGTTTCGTTTTTGCAATATACGCTTAAAGTGCCTTATTTTTATGACCTATCTCTAGTTAATATGTTGAACAAATTAGGGTTGTCTGTTTTTCCAAAGAGCACATTGTCTGCAAAACTACGAAATACATTATCTGATGATCATAGTGTGCTGAATTATCCGTTGCATCCTTTGCGATATCATTTACCGGCACATCCCCTGAATGTGTTGTTAATTGTGGTTGACACGTTACGTTATGACATGATCAATCCACGGAATATGCCGCACGTATTTCAATTCGCACAACAAGCGAATCAATTTTTAGATAACATCAGCGGTGGTGATTGTACTAGGCCCGGTATTTTTTCTTTATTTTACGGGCTTCCAGCGACGTATTGGAAAAAGGCATCGGCTTATCGAAGAGAGTCCATTATCATTAAAGCATTCCAGAAAAACCATTATCAGCTGGGTATTTTCGCGAGTGCGCCGTTGACTTGGCCTGCATTTGATAACACCGTCTTTTCACATGTTAAAAATTTGCCACTGACAACGCCAGGTAAAACAGCATTAGATCGTGATGCACAAATAACAGCAGACATGCAGCATTTTCTAAAGCGATCCGCAAAAACCAAAAAGCATTTTTTTGGTTTTTTGTTTTATGATGCACCACATGCTTATAATTCATTAAAGCTAACAAAACCTTTTCATCCTGTTGCTTCATTGAATTATTTTAATGTGGGTCGTGATACGCCGCGTGCTCCTTTTTATCATTTATATCAAAATGCAGTTTTTGCAGATGATCAATTTATCCAAAAAATTTTTGTTGCGTTGAAAAAAAATCAGTTAATGAAAAACACAGTGGTGATTATTACGGCAGATCATGGGCAAGAATTTAATGATAATCATAATAACTATTGGGAGCATGCGAGTGGTTTTTCAAAATACCAAGTGCGTACGCCTATGATTATTGCTTGGCCGAATCGCGCACCGCATCGTTATCATGAAGAAACAACGCATTTTGATTTGGCTCCCACGTTATTAAAGCGGGTTTTGGGTGTTGCCAACCCAGCCGGTGATTATTCGGTGGGCCATGATTACTTCCATATTCAAAAACAGCCGCGCTTTGTATTGGTTGGTAACTATGCTTATTATGCTTTAATTACACGTGATCATATTTTTGAATTCCATCATTCGGGTTTATATCGCACGACTGATTTAAAAATGAATGCATTGCCTAACGCGAGAATAAATCAAAAAGTAGCGTCGTTGCTAATTCAGCAGATGAAAAAATATAGTGTCAATAGTAAATCGGAGTGAGAGGATTTGAACCTCCGGCCCCTGCTTCCCGAAAGCAGTGCTCTACCAGGCTGAGCTACACTCCGTATCATGTGAATGTTCGCCGTGCATCCTTACACTGTTTCAAACTTGTCGCGATTGCACCCGGCCACACATCGTGTGTGGCGTTCGCTGCGGTGCAGCTCACCCAGGCTGAGCTACACTCCGTATCATGTGAATGTTCGCCGTGCATCCTTGCACTGTTTCAAACTTGTCGTGAGTTTTATAATAATTAAAACGTCCGTTGAACTGCAAATACAATTAATGATTCCATGGCGCTACGATAGACAGAATCCGGCATGGTTTTTAATGCGTTGCTAGCTAATGTTGCGTGTTCGTAAGCTTTTTTACGTGTTGCGGTAAATGCATCTGTTTCTTTTAAAATAGTTAAAATCTTTTCTAAAGCAGCCGCATCACCATTTTTGATTGCATTTTTGATGAGCGTGGATTTTTCTAAAGAGGTGTTTTGCATAGCATAGATTAATGGAAAAGTGGCTTTGCCATCACGCAAGTCATCGCCAATGTTTTTTCCAGTGATATTTGCCGATGTTTCATAATCCAGTAAATCATCAATCATTTGAAAGGTGATGCCAAGATGTAATCCGTAGCGGGCCATGTTAGTTTGGTTTTCATCATCTGCGTTTTCTAATATAGCCCCGATTTTGCTCGCAGCTGAAAATAATTTTGCTGTTTTTTGTGTGATGACATGAAAGTAATTTGCTTCAGATAAATCGGCATCGTGTTGATTCATTAATTGCAATACTTCACCTTCGGCGATTGCATTCGTTGTTTCTGACAAGACTTGCATCACCGCTATATGATGATGACGAGCAAGAATTTGAAATGCGCGTGAATATAAAAAATCACCCACTAAGACGCTGGCAGCATTCCCCCAAATCGCATTGGCTGTTTTTTGTCCGCGTCGCAAGTCAGAGTGATCGACTACATCGTCATGTAATAAGGTGGCGGTATGTACAAATTCAATAACGACCGCTAATGCCAGGTGTTTTTTTTCCATGGGTTTGTCAGCAGAAAATGCATGTGCTGCGAGCATCACCAGCAGAGGACGTAGCTGCTTTCCTTTGGTTTTGAAAATATGTTGTATGATTTCTCGTGTCAGCGGCACGCTGGACGACAATTCCGCTTGAATTAATTGATCGAAAGCGTGTAAATCAGCAGAAAGCAGCTCACGTATTTGTGAAAGTGTTTCTACTGTATTTTCAATTGTATAATCGGTGTTTTGCATGCGGGTATGCTATGAGCGACATCGAGTTGTGTCAAGCTCGAAAAACCTTGCGGGTTTGAAATATTTTGCCTACAATGCTCGCTCTCTGGATCTTTGTCCAGCATCAGTTTGAAAAAAGGGTTATGAATCATGTATGCGATTATCGAAACAGGCGGCAAACAGTACCGTGTCGCTGAAGGACAAACGTTAAAAATTGAAAAATTAGAAGCTGAAACTGGCCACACTATCGATTTTGATCGCGTTTTAATGGTAGGTGAAGGCGAGCAAGTACGTTTCGGCGCCCCTGTTTTGGATGGCGTAAAAGTGACTGCAGAAGTAGTAAAGCATGGTCGTGCAGATAAAATTCGCATCATTAAATTTAGACGTCGTAAACATCACATGAAACGTCAGGGTCATCGTCAATATTTCACTCAAGTGAAAATTACGAAAGTACAAGCTTAGTTAAGATTTTGGTAGAAAGGGGTATTTTACAATGGCACATAAGAAAGCGGGCGGTAGTACACGCAATGGTCGTGATTCTAACCCTAAATATTTAGGTGTGAAAAAGTTTGGTGGCGAAAGTGTTCTTGCTGGCAATATCATCATTCGTCAACGCGGCACGAACTGTCATGCAGGGCATGGTGTTGGCATGGGACGTGATCATACACTATATGCATTAACTAATGGCGTTATTCGTTTTGCCATTAAAGGGCCTCATCGTCGTAAAACAGTTTTTGTTGAATCTGTTTAATAGCCGATGTTTTTGTTTTTGATGGAGACGCGATTTATCGCGTCTTTTTTTTTGTAGCAGAAAATTATGAAATTTATCGATGAAGTGATTATTGAAGTTGTCGCAGGAAAGGGGGGTAACGGCTGCATGAGTTTTCGTCGAGAAAAATTCGTGCCGCGTGGTGGACCTGATGGCGGTGATGGCGGTGATGGCGGCAGTATTATTTTCGAAGCCAGTGAATCACTCAATACATTAATTGATTTACGTTATCAGCGTTTATATCGTGCAAGAGGTGGCGATTCGGGTAGTGGTGCTTTGCGCACAGGGAAAAGCGGCGAAGACATGATTGTCGCAGTACCGCTGGGCACTATTGTATATGATGCGGATACGCAGGAATGCATTGGCGATTTAAATAAAATTGGTCAGCGACTGTGTGTTGCAAAAGGGGGATTGCATGGAGTGGGCAATGCCAAATTTAAAAGTAGTACGAATCGGGCGCCACGACAAACAACACCGGGTGAGATGGGTGAAGCGCGTCGCTTAAAATGTGAATTAAAAATTCTAGCGGATGTGGGATTGTTGGGTTTGCCAAATGCAGGAAAATCCACCTTGATTCGTGCAATTTCTAATGCAACCCCCAAAGTCGCTGATTATCCCTTTACAACGATGCGTCCGCATTTGGGTGTTGTGCGTGTGGATGAATTGCAAAGTTTTGTGGTAGCGGATATCCCGGGTTTGATTGAAGGTGCAAGTCAAGGTGTTGGCTTGGGGCATCGTTTTTTAAAACATTTGAGTCGAACTGCTGCGTTATGGCATGTGGTGGATATGAGTGAGATGGATGATAATGTGCTGATTCATCATATTACGTCTATTGAAGATGAGTTGGCGCAATATGATCCTGAAATGATGGAAAAACCACGTTGGCTGGTGTTTAACAAAATGGATACTGTACCAGAAGACGAAGTTGCAGATCGAATTAAAAAGATCGTTAAGAAATTAAAATGGAAAGCGCCTGTGTTTATGGTGTCAGCAATTAAAAAGCAAAATACGCATGCGCTTTGTCAGGCATTGATGCAGTATTTGATTGATACGAAAAGAAAAGAAAAAGCTTAATTTGAATTTCGCGCCAGTTTTGTCTGGCGCTTCTGTTTTTAAATATCGTCATTTTCGCTTAAGCGCAGAGATTTTAAATAAGCTTTAGCTTTAAGATATAGTTCGATTACTCAGCAGCTTTTAATTTTTGATTTAAGCGGCTTTTGATGCGTGCTGCTTTATTGGCATGAATCAATTTTTTATTCACAGCGCGATCTGCTAATAAGGTGACTGCTTTGAAAGCAGTTTGCGCAGCTGTTTTGTCACTATTTTGAATCGATTTTAATACTTTTTTGATACTGGTACGTAATGTCGATTTTTGACTAAAGTTACGTTCACGGCGCGCTTCTGATTGTTTTGCGCGTTTTTTTGCTGAAAGTGTATTTGCCAAGGCATGCTCCAAATAAATTGATATCAAAGAGCCGAAATTCTGCCGTTTTAAATGTGCGTTGTCAATAAATAAGCGTGATAGTTTTAAGAATGGGGAATACATTGAAAATTCGCCCAGTTACACGAATAATAGTGGCTTTTTCACTCAGGATCATATCATGGTGGGATTCATTGAATTGATACATGTACTGTGTGGCGTGAGTTTTTTTGGACTGATGGTCACGTCATTTGTGTACATTAGCAACAGTATGCGCCAACAGAATCCTACTTTGTTGCGCTTTGCTATTAAAACCAGCTTGTTGGTGGATCGGTTTATTTTTCTTATACTGGTAATGCAATTTGTGACGGGTACATTTATGGTGCGCCACGACCAGCTTTCATTTCATACACCATGGATTATCGTTGCTTATGTTGCGTTGAGTTTAGTGGGAGTGATTTGGTTTTTATTGATGCTGATAAAATACGTTAATCGTACTCAAGCGCATTTTCGATATCAGATCCTTTTTTATTTTTTGAATGTACTGTTAATTTTATTATTTTGCATAATAATTCACGATGCGCTAATGCAGCAGACGTGGTTTTGGAAATAGAGATGATAGGTAGTAATCGAAATGGTGTTGCTTTGGATTAACATTGTGCATGTGATCAGCGCTTCAGTTTTATTGGGCGCTGGTGTAGGTACTGCTTTCTATGTTTTTTATGTGAATCAGCAAAATAATGTTGCTTTGATTGCGCGTGTGACAAAACAAGCGATTTTTGTGAATTGGATTTTTATAGGTTCATCGGGTGTGATTCAGTTTATCACAGGTATGATTTTATTGGCTTCAAAAGGATATTCCCCTTTTGCTTTGTGGGTTATGGGGTCCATGATTGGTTATGTGATTGCTGCGCTGTGCTGGCTTCTTGTTTTGTATTTTCAAATGCGTTGTCGTGATTTGGCGTTCGAAGCCGTTGCTAAAAAAAAATTATTATCAATAGAATATAATCGTTATTATCATGCATCATGGATATGGGGAATGCTTGCATTGGTATCACTGATGGTTGTGTTTTATTTGATGGTGAATAGACCTGGTTAAGGAATACAATGTCTCAAAAGTTAGTGCGTTCAACTTCAGTCGTGGCTTTTTTTACTTTTTTATCTCGCATCATGGGATTTGTGCGCGATATTATTTTAGCAAGTATTTTTGGCGCAGGTGGGTTATTTGATGCGTTCGTTGTGGCATTTCGTTTACCAAATTTTTTGCGTCGCTTGTTTGGTGAAGGTGCTTTTGCACAAGCATTTGTACCTATTTTAGCAGAGCAACGCACAACACAGTCGCATGCGGAAGTACAATTATTTGTAAATCATGTTGCGGGTACATTAACTTTCATTGTTTCTTGTGTGGTGGTGGTAGCTGAAATTTTTGCGCCGATTTTAATTATGATTTTTGCGCCTGGATTTATGCATGATATAGCGCGTTTTCATGTTGCTGAACACATGATTCGCATTATGTTTCCGTACTTACTCTTAATTGTCTTAACCGCTTTTGCAGGCGCTATTTTAAATACCTGCGGTTTCTTTGCAGCGCCAGCATTTACGCCGGTATTGTTAAATATTGCTTTAATTAGTGTGGCATTATTGTGGGCGCCGCATGCAGCAAAGCCCATTTATGTTTTAGCGTGGGGTGTCATATTCGGTGGTTTGGCGCAGATGTTGATCCAGATCCCTTTTTTAAAACACATTCGTTTAATGCCGCGATTTAAGTTGGGATTTCGTGATCCTGGTGTGGTGCGTGTGATGAAACGTATGTTGCCTGCATTGTTTGGTGTATCGGTTGCGCAGATCAGTTTATTGGTAGATAACATGTTTGCGTCATTTTTACCGCGAGGCAGTATTTCATGGCTCTATTATTCTGATCGATTGATTTATTTTCCATTGGGTATTATTGGTGTTGCATTAGCCACCGTAGTAATGCCGTATTTATCAAAAAACCATGCTGAAAAAGATGAAAAAATATTTTCAAGCACATTGGATTGGGCGCTGCGCTGCACATTGTTTATTGGTGTGCCCTGTGCTGTAGGGTTGTTTATTTTAGCGGGCCCGATATTATCTACGTTAATTCATTACGGTAAGTTTAATAGCGTTGATGTGATTATGACAGCAAAAAGCTTAAGTGCTTTTGCGGTTGGTTTACCTGCTTTTATGCTGATTAAAATTCTGGCATCTGCTTTTTATGCGAGACAAAACATCCGTACGCCAGTCAAAGTGGCTGCCATTGCATTAGTTGTGAATTTAATTTTCAATGGTATTTTAATTTTCCCTTTAAAACATGCTGGTTTGGCATTATCGACTTCCATATCATCAACGCTTAATGCTGGATTGTTGTGGTTTTTATTAATGCGCTCCGGTATTTTTATGCCTTCACGTCAATGGCAAAAAACCATCGCACAATTGTTGATTGCCAATGGCGCAATGGCTTGTGTGATTTATTTGCTTGCAGGATCATTATCACCTTGGTTAACATGGCCAATCTTGACTCGTGTCGGACATTTATTATGGGTTTTGGTGTCGGGTATGGGATGTTACTTTTTATTATTGGGCGTGATGGGTGTACGTATTAGGCATTTTCGCTCGCCGAATTAGGGTCTGCAGTGTATGAAATTAATCCGAAACCCTTTTAAACAAAAAATTCAGTCTGTGATTACCATTGGTAATTTTGATGGCTTGCATCTGGGTCATCAGCGATTAATTAAGGCATTGATTGAATCTGCTCACGAATTCACTTTACCCTCTGTATTATTAACCTTTGAGCCGCATCCCACTGAATTTTTTTCACCGCAGTCTCCCGCATCACGTTTGATGCGTTTTTCAGAAAAATGGAATGTCATTAAACAATATGGCGTGGATTATTTTTGTTGTTTAAAATTCAATGCGCAACTGGCTTGCTTGTCGGCAGAAAATTTTGTTAAAACAATTTTAGTGGATCAGTTTGGCGCAAAAAAAATTATTATTGGTGATAATTTTCGTTTTGGTGCGAAAAGATTGGGTGATGTTGCTTTACTGCAATCGCTTGGAAAAAAATATCATTTTGATGTGATGGCATTGCCACAAGCTCTTTATCAAGAAGATCGCATCAGTAGCACACGTGTTCGAAATGCTTTAAAAATCGGTGATTTTGAAACAGTACAGGCATTAACGCAAAATCCATTCACTTTGTCTGGCAAGGTGGCTTATGGTGATCAAATTGGAAGACAGTTGGGATATCCAACAGCGAATATTCATTTGCATCGTAAGCAAGTACCGCTGCAGGGTATTTTTGTGGTGCGCGTGCACGGTTTGGATGGTCGTATTTTACCGGGTGTGGCGAGCATAGGTTATCGCCCCACTTTTCATGGTAAACAAATTGTGCTTGAAGTTTTTTTATTTGATTTTAATGAAAACATTTACGGACGCAGCATCACGGTTGAATTTTTATCAAAAATTCGTGATGAAATCTATTTTGATTCTGTGCCGAAATTGATTGCACAAATTGATAGTGATGTGGCTATTGCAAAACGCTATCATGCGACGTTGTTGCGTTAGTGCTTTGCGGCAGATTGAGCACTTTTGCTTGTGCCGCTTGCGCGCTCATTTGCGCAACGAGGGGGCCTGTATTCAGCGTGCCTTCAGATTGTTCTTGTGCGAGAACTAAATCTTGCTGCTCGCGAGCAGTGTAAGGCTGTAAAGATAAGCTCGTGTGATCCGGCGTGCCAGGTTTTGCTGACATAAATAGAGAATAAAATAATACGATCAATCCAGAAACGAGAAAAACGATGAGAAAATAACTGACTTTTTTCATGGTTGTTCCTTACTAATATGCTAAACCATCTGTACAATACTACCACAGTCTTTTGCTCAGAGTGATGAAATGGTTGCGTCTGTTTTCCCAGATGTTATCTTTGCGGATATTTAATACAAGCTGCTCCCCATTACATGGGATTTTTAATTGATTCTTAAGTGTGACGATCATGACCGACTATAAAAATACTTTAAATTTACCCAAAACTGATTTTCCAATGAAAGCTGACTTGGCGCAACGCGAACCTAAGCGATTGCAGCATTGGCAAGAAATCAAACTGTATGAATTAATTCGTCAGAAAATGGCAGGCAAAGAAAAATTCATTTTGCATGATGGTCCGCCGTATGCGAATGCCAATATTCATATGGGCACCGCACTTAATAAAACATTAAAAGATATTGTGGTGAAATCTAAAACGCTCAGCGGCTTTGATTCGCCGTATGTGCCGGGTTGGGATTGTCATGGTTTGCCCATTGAATTAAATGTTGAAAAAAAATTCGGTAAAGTCGGTGATAAATTATCCGCGCGTGAATTTCGTCAAGCATGTCGTGACTATGCAACATCACAAGTGGCATTACAAAAAGCAGACTTTGAGCGACTGGGTGTGCTGGGTGATTGGCATAATCCATATCTAACCATGTATCCAACTTACGAAGCGAATGCCGTCAGGGCATTATCAAAGATGGTTGCCAACGGGCATTTGCTGCGTGGACAAAAACCGGTGCATTGGTGTACGGCGTGTGGATCAGCGCTTGCTGAAGCAGAAGTGGAATATAAAGATAAAACATCACCTGCAATTGATGTGGCGTTTGACGTAGTGGATGTACAGGATGGTTTGTCTCGATTTTTAAAAGCAGAAAATCAAATTGATCAAGTTGCGCCAATTAAAAAAATCAGCGTAGTGATATGGACAACAACGCCGTGGACGTTACCAGCGAATGAAGCGATTGCAGTTAATCCAGAGTTGGATTATGTGTTGGTGAAATTAGATATCAATGGTGAAGAAAGATTTTTAATTTTTGCGCAATGGTTTTTGGAAAACATATCTGAACGTTGGAAAACAATTGATGCTCGCAAAGATCTAAATTCAATTGGAAAAATCAAAGGTAAAGATTTAGAGAAATTATTATGTCAGCATCCTTTTTTAAGTGATCGCCGGGTTCCGATTATTTTAGGTGATCATGTCACAACCGAGGCGGGCACAGGTTGCGTGCACACAGCGCCGGCGCACGGACAAGATGATTATGTGATTGGTGTGAAATATCAATTGCCAATGAAAAATCCGGTGAATGCAAAAAGTTGTTTTGGCGATGATGCGCCGGATTTTATTGCGGGATTGCATGTGTTTAAAGCTAACGAGCCGATTATTGAAAAATTAAAAAATTCAGGACATTTGTTGCATCATGAAAATATCACGCATAGCTATGCACATTGCTGGCGACACAAAACACCTTTAATTTTTAGAGCAACACCACAATGGTTTATCAGCATGTCACAGAAAAATTTTCGTGAACATGTATTGAAAACCATTCCGGGGGTGAAATGGATTCCCAGTTGGGGCGAGCAACGTATTACGAAAATGATTGAAGCTAGGCCAGATTGGTGTATCTCGCGTCAACGTGCATGGGGAATTCCCATTACGCTTTTAGTGCACAAAAAAACGGGTGAATTGCATCCCGATATTTTAAACGTGATGGAAAAAGCAGCACAGTTAATTGAAAAAGAGGGTATTGATGCTTGGTATGATTGTGATATTCATACTTTAATTAAAGATGCAGATGATTACGATAAAATTACCGATGTGTTGGATGTTTGGTTTGATTCTGGCGTGACACATTTTTGTGTTTTAGAAAAACGTTCTGAATTAAAAGTGCCAGCTGATTTATATCTTGAAGGATCGGATCAACACCGTGGGTGGTTTCACGCGTCATTGTTAACGGGTGTGGCGATGCGCGATGCATCACCTTATAAAGCGGTGTTAACACATGGTTATGTTGTCGACAGTGAAGGTCGTAAAATGTCGAAATCCGTTGGTAATACGGTTTCGCCTGCCGATATTGTAAAAAATTATGGTGCTGATGTATTGCGCTTGTGGGTGATGTCTGTGGATCATACGGATGATGTCAGCATTTCAGATGAAATTTTAAAACGGTGTGCAGATGCGTATCGTCGTATTCGTAATACCATGCGTTTTATGTTGTCCAACATTTCTGATTTTGATCTTGAAACAGATTTGGTCGAAGGGAAAAAATTATTGGCGCTTGATGCCTGGATTATTTCGCGTGCACAGCAATTGCAGAAACAAATTAGAGAGGCGTTTGATCAATATCAATTTGCTGCAATTTATCAGTTAATTCATAATTTTTGTAGCGTAGAGTTAAGTAGTTTTTATTTGGATGTGATTAAAGATCGTCAATACACGATTGCAAAAAATGCGCATGCAAGAAGATCATCGCAAACGGCGCTTTATTATTTATGTGAAATAATAGTGCGATGGTTAGCACCAATTACGAGTTTTACTGCAGATGAAGTGTGGCAATTTATGCCCGGAAAAAGAAATGAATCGGTGTTTTTAAATACCTGGTTTACTGATTTTCCTGATTTAGAAAAAGTAGATGCTCAATTTTGGGAATGGATGTTAACGGTGCGTAATGAAGTGAATAAAGTATTAGAATCTTATCGCGCTGAAGGCAAAATGGGCTCTGCTTTGGAAGCGGAAGTGGTGTTGCATGTCAATGAAGCTGATTATAAAAAATTGATTTTATTGGGTGATGAGCTGCGTTTTATTTTAATCACGTCTGATGCGCGCGTCATGAAATCAGATGCATCTAAGTTATCAGTAGAAGTGATTGTTGCTGACCATGAAAAATGCGCGCGGTGTTGGCATCGTCGTGCTGATGTAGGTGCCGATACAGCGTACCCGGAATTGTGTATGCGATGTGTTATTAATATAACGACAGATGGTGAAGTAAGGCAGTTTGCATGAATAAAAACAAAAATGCTTTGTCTTGGATTTGGCTTGCGGTAGCGGTCATTGGATTGGATCAACTGGCAAAATATTTTGTGATTCACAATTTAAATGCTGGATCGGTTATGCATGTGCTGCCATTTTTGAATATCATTCAACGATTCAATGCAGGTGCTGCATTTAGTTTCTTGAGTAATGAGGGTGGTTGGCAAATTTATGTATTGTCGGGCATTGCTGTTTTGGTTTCATTTGGATTAATTGTGTGGCTGTATCGTATGCCACGTTATGAATGGTGGAATGCATTACCCGTGAGTTTGGTGTTGGGCGGTGCGTTAGGTAATTTAATTGATCGTGTTCGATTTGGTGTTGTTGTTGATTTTATTGATTTTCATGTGCATAACTGGCACTACGCAACATTTAATATCGCAGATGCTGCGGTATGTGTTGGCGCAGCGTGGCTGATATTGAGGTTATTTTATGAAAGTATTATTAGCAAATCCTAGGGGTTTTTGTGCTGGCGTTGATCGTGCAATTGAGATTGTTGAGCGCGCGCTTGAACAATTGGGTGCGCCAATTTATGTGCGTCATGAAGTGGTGCACAATCGTCCTGTTGTTGAAAAGTTAAAAGCAAAAGGTGCGATTTTTTTGGATGACATCAGTGAAGTGCCTGTCGGTGCTACTTTAATTTTTAGTGCTCATGGTGTCTCACAAGCTGTTCGGCAATTGGCAGCGGAAAAGCAGTTTCATTTATTTGATGCAACCTGTCCATTGGTAACAAAAGTGCATATGGAAGTGGCGCGTTATGCTAAAAATAATATTGAATGTATTTTGATAGGGCATGCAGGACATCCTGAAGTAGAAGGCACGATGGGCCAATATCATAATGCAACAGCAGGGATATATTTGGTTGAAACACTTGAAGATGTCTTTACATTGAGATTAAAAAATCCTGCTCAATGTGCTTACGTAACACAAACTACTTTATCTGTGAATGATACAGTTGAAATTATTTCTGCATTAAAAACTAAATTTCCTAAAATGACGTGTCCAAAAAAAGATGATATTTGTTATGCTACGACCAATCGTCAAGAAGCAGTGACAGATTTGGCGAAATTATGTGATGTGATGATTGTGGTGGGATCTATTGAAAGCTCTAACTCCAATCGTTTAAAAGAATTGGCAGAGCGATTGGGTTGTCGATCTTACTTATTAGATCAGGCAGATGAAATGCAACGTGACTGGTTTAATGGTGTGGAAATTGTCGGTGTCACTGCAGGTGCTTCGGCTCCTGAAGATTTGGTGCAGCAAGTTGTCGCAAAATTAAAAGCGTGGGGTGCGCACATTTCTGAAGAAATGCCAGGCGTTGAAGAAAATATTGTTTTTGCGTTACCCAAAACATTGCGTGATGTAAATCGACTGAAAGCATAAAAAAATTCACTGGCTATGCTTTCAGTCAAAGATAAATTATATTGCATCTCCAAACACATCAGTAATATCAGTATGCAATTGTTTGCTGATTTGTGATGCAGTAAAAATACCGCGGATTGTTTGTATGTTGGCATCCGTTGTGCTGGGAGAAACGGCTAATGCATAGTGTTGTTTGTGTTCTGATAATGTTTTGACAATATGCCCCACTTTTGCAGTTTTAATCATAAAAAAATCAAGCGCGGTGATTTCTGTGTAAGGCACCATGATTGCGCGAACTAAAACTTGATCGCGGTGCACGCGACGTTCTTGAATTAATTTAATGGGTTTTTCACCCCAGACATCTTCTGAGCTAATAATACCTTGAAAGTGACCTTCTTCATTAATGACCAAGAGTAAATGTACGCCGCTGACTTCCATTTCGCTGATGGCGTGATCCATTGTGTCGTTTGGCGTAATGATATGGGCTGGTGTTAGTGTAAAATCGATCATGACTGAAATGGCGGGATCGTCCATGTGTACCAACTCAGGCAAATGATTGGCTTGTAACATGGTGCCATTAGGTCGAATGAGGGTTGTGGGTAATGCTTCGTATTTTGCCATGTGAAACTATCCTAGATAGATGAAAATAAAGTTGCTCATTTTAACGCAGTACGCTGTTTTTTGCATCTTTCGCGGTTGCTCTGAAAGTGTGCTAGCATCGTGAAAATTGCAAGGCTTTCGCGTTTCCTGTGAAAAGCATGAATAATTGATTATATCGAAAAATGAGGAGAAAACCCGTGGAAAAAAAGCCGTGTGCGCAAAAACAAAAAACCATTTCGCGTGCTGATCTGCCCTTGTGTTGTCCAACGCTTGATGAGCGTTTATGGGATGGACATCCGCGTGTGTATTTGGATATTGAAAAAGAAGGGCGTGTGCTTTGTCCTTATTGTGAAACGCAATATAACTTGGTGTGAGTGTGCGTGTGCGTAAAATTTTAATTGTTGGCCCTTCTTGGGTCGGTGATATGATGATGGCGCAAGTCTTGTTTCAATTATTGCACCAACAAAATCCTGGCTGTGAACTGCATGTGCTTGCGCCTAAGTGGAGTGAGGCATTGTTGTCACGTATGCCAGAAATCAAAAAAAGTATGGTGTTACCATTTGGACACGGTGCATTACAATTAAAAAAACGTTTTCAGTTTGCAAAACAATTGCGTGCTGAAAAATATGATCAAGCCATTGTATTACCCAATTCTTTTAAATCAGCGCTTATTCCTTTTTGGGCTGCTATTCCAGTGCGAACAGGTTGGTTGGGTGAGTATCGCTTTGGATTATTGAATGACGCGCGCAAGTTAAATAAGCGTCGCTATCCCAAAATGATTGAACGCTTTGCTGCATTGGCGTTCCCGTGTGATACTTTTTTGCCTGCAAATTTATCCACTCCAAAATTAATTGCCAATCATAAAAATATTGATGTAGCGTTACAGAAGTACAATCTCAAAACAGATCGGCCAATTTTGGCGCTCTGCCCGGGTGCTGAGTTTGGCCCTTCTAAATGCTGGCCTGCAAAATATTATGCCGCTGTTGCCAATCAAAAAATTTTGGATGGATGGGCTGTGTGGATTTTTGGGTCTGCCAATGACTGCGTGATTGGCGAAGAAATTCAAATACTCACCAGTCAAGGTTGTGTAAATTTAGCTGGAAAAACCGCATTATCTGATGCGGTGGATTTATTGTCATTAGCAAAATGTGTGGTAACGAATGATTCAGGATTAATGCATATTGCGGCAGCATTAACTTGCAAAGTCATTGCGATTTATGGTTCGACTTCACCTGAATTTACGCCGCCATTGTCTGATCGCGCAACCATTTTAAAATTAGATTTAGATTGCCAGCCTTGTTTTAAACGCACGTGTCCGTTGAAACATCATCACTGTATGCGGCAATTGTTGCCTGAGCGGGTATTGAAAGAAATATGATACCGTTCTCATTTTCGTAAATTCAGCTTCATCAAGCGTTGTTGCATACGCAGCAAACTTCCCTCTTTTGCAAAGGGAGGAGAAAATATTTTGTGTAGCAATGCCTTTATAGAAGGAGGAACCGTTTTTAATCAACAACGCTGTTTCATCAGCTCCATCAATTTCACATGTCGATAGTAACTGCTTTGAGCAGCAGCAGCGCAAACAATGAAACCCATTTTACCATCTAAAAAACCAGCGCGAAAAAAATAAGCGCGTGTAAAAGACCAGCATGCGGAAATAATGGCTTTCAATAAGTTGGTTTTTTTGCCGCGATCGAAACGCATTTTGGCAGACAAGGATGAATATAAATTCATGCGCTGTAATAAGGCATCAATCGAATCATACGTGTTGTGACACAGCGGGAATGTTAACTTTCCGATTTTTTCTGATGTCATTATTTTTTCATGCACCCTATCATCACTAAAATGTGCAAAGCCACGTTTGAATAATCGCGTGACTTTGTCTTTGCCTACATCACCGTGACGTATCCATTGTCCGCAATATTGATTGAGCCGTGGCAATTGAAAAACAAGCGCAGTGGGATTTTTTATGGTTTTGATCATTTCTTCACGTAAGGCATCTGTTATCCATTCATCGCTATCAATTGAAAAAACCCAGTTGCTGGTCGCTTTTGCTAAGGCGCGATTTTTTTGTATCCCAAAGCCAGGCCAATCGGTTTGAAACACATGATCGGTATATTTCAGACAAATGGATAGCGTCTGATCTGTACTGCCTGAATCTAACACAATGATTTCATTTGCCCATTGAATAGATTCCAGGCATTTTTCAACGGTTTTCTCGCTGTTTTTGGTGATTAAGATGATTGAAATCGATGGTTTCATTTTTTGTTCAGTCTGTGCATAATAGCGTCTCAAAATTGACAATGCATTCTACTCAGTGAGTGACGATTGTGACAAGTAAAAAAATAGTGTTACCCCATTTTCAAGATGCACAGGTGATTGTGTATGGCGATGTCATGTTGGATCGTTATTGGCATGGCGATGCATCACGCATTTCGCCAGAAGCGCCTGTTCCAGTTGTGAATGTGACCGAAATTGAAACGCGTCCAGGTGGTGCTGCTAATGTCGCGCAAAATATGGCGGCATTGGGTGTAAAAGTCACGCTGTGTGGTTTGGTGGGGCAAGATTCTCCCGCGCAAGAATTACAACAGTGTTTGGATGGATATAATGTTGATTGTCGATTTTTATCGCTACCTGATTTTTTAACCATTACGAAATTGCGTGTGCTGGGTCATCATCAACAATTGATCCGTATGGATTTTGAAAAAACAACGGAGCTTGAAATTAATGATGATGCGCTGTTTGATGAGTATAGAGAGCAGTTAAAAACAGCAAAAATAGTTGTATTATCTGATTATTCTAAAGGCGCGTTGTGTCATGTCGAGCGATTAATTGCTGCTGCGAATACGTTATCTATTCCAACTTTAGTTGATCCCAAACATAAAGATTATTCACGCTATGCTGGCGCTACTATTTTGACGCCCAATTTAAAAGAATTTGAATCAGTTGTGGGGCCTTGTCGTGATTTAACAGAAATTACGCAAAAAGCGCATGATTTATTAGCGCGTGTGTCTATTCAAAGTTTATTAGTAACGTTGGGCAAAGATGGCATGGTATGGATTGCGCCCGGAAAAGACGCTGTGCATTTTGCTTCAAAAGCGCGTGATGTGTTTGATGTTACGGGCGCGGGCGATACGGTTATTGCTGTTTTAGCAGCTGGCTTAGCAGCTGGCATGGATACTTTGTCGGCTGTGGAGTTGGCGAATTTAGCGGCAGGCGTGGTGGTTGGAAAATTAGGCGCGCAAGCAGTAACCCTTTCTGATTTACAACAGGCTTTATTGCGTGCAGGAGATTTGTCTGCCGGTATTTTAGATGAGCAACAATTGTTGTTGATGATAGCTGATGCGCGTGCGCGTGATGAAAAAATAGTAATGACAAATGGTTGTTTTGATATTTTGCATGTGGGTCATGTTGATTATTTGGCAAAAGCAAAAGCATTGGGTCATCGATTAATTGTTGCTGTGAATGATGATGACTCCGTGCGTCGCTTAAAAGGAAATGATCGCCCATTGAATTCAGTTGAGGCGCGCATGACAGTATTATCAGCATTGGGTTGTGTTGACTGGGTAATTCTTTTTTCAGAAGACACACCAGCACGATTGATTTCTGTTTTGAACCCTGACATTTTAGTAAAAGGCGGAGATTATCAAGTTCATGAAATTGCCGGCAGTGATTTTGTTTTAGAAAATGGCGGAGAGGTTTTAACTATTCCTTTGGTGGATGGATTTTCAACAACGAAATTAATTGAGAGCGTGAAGGAATTATTATGATTGTTGTCACGGGTGCTGCTGGATTTATTGGTAGTAATATTATTCGCGGATTAAATAAATTAGGTATCACGGATATTTTGGCAGTAGATGATTTAACAGATGGTAAAAAGTATCGAAATTTAGCCGTTGTGCACTATCGTGATTATCTGGATTATCAAGACTTTCTTGCTTTGATTTTGTCAGGGCATGAATTTGAAACTGATATTACAGCGTTTTTTCATCAGGGTGCTTGTTCCGATACAATGGAATGGAACGGTCAATACATGATGAAAAACAATTATGATTATAGCAAAGCCCTCTTGCATTATTGCTTAGATAGAAAAATTCAATTTATTTATGCATCGAGCGCTGCCGTATATGGTGCAAAAAATAATTTTGATGATCGTGACCCCAATCAGTTGCCGCTTAATGTGTATGGGTATTCAAAATGGCAATTTGATGAATATGTGCAGCCTTATTTAAAAGATGCGCAATCACAAATTGTGGGTTTGCGTTATTTTAATGTGTATGGTCCGCATGAAAATCATAAAGGAAAAATGGCGAGTGTGGCATTCCATTTAATGAATCAATTAGAAAACACAGATACGGTAAAATTATTTGCGGCTTATGGCGGTTATGCAGATGGTGCGCATGAGCGTGATTTTATTTTAGTGGATGATGTGGTGCGTGTGAATTTATGGTTTTATCAAAACGCTGTAAAAAAAGGTATTTTTAATTGCGGCACAGGTCAAGCGCGTTGTTTTAATGATATTGCTAAAAAATTACTGCAGTTGAATGGTTCTGGAAAATTAGACTATATTCCTTTTCCAGATTCGCTCAAGGGTGCTTACCAATGTTTTACGCAAGCCAATTTAACGGCGTTGCGTGCTATTGGTTTTCAAGCATCATTTACAGCGCTAGAAGACGGATTGGAAAAATATTTCCACTGGTTTCACGGCGATGGAAAATTCCATCGCGCGTAAAATAACAGTGTAAGCGACTAGAAACCGCTAGATTCGGATGTGTTGGTTGAGTTCGTTGAATTCGTTGTGTTCGTTGTATTAGTCGGTGTTGATGTTTCTGATGCTTGTGCTTCAGGTGCCGTGTTGTTATCGGATTTTGCTTTTTGGGTTGGGTAAGCACTATTGAGTGCTGTATCAATGGCTTCGTTCATTTTTGGTGATTGCTGCATTAAGAAACTACCCATATTTTGCATGCCGCTTTGAAGACCTAGTGCGGTGATTGCAGACAACAATCGCTCGTTATCATGATGTAAAATATAATTTTGATGTTCCATTTCAGCCAGCACGATCAGTGTTTCACGTTGCACGGTAGCAGGCGATGCATTTTCAACACTGTTATACCATTTCTTGCTTTCAATGCGGTGATTAGCTTGATACGCTTCTACTTGCATGGGGCTTGCAGGCGTGCTTTTTTTCAACCCAGCTGCTTCGCCTAATCCAGTAACGGGTGTGCGCTCTGCAATGAGTTGATTGAGTGTGTTGATATTCATGGATCGAATGGCAAGTAATCCGCGCAAACGAAAAGTGAATGTTTGATATTCGGGGGAATTTTTCAGTGCAACTATGGCTTTGGGTCTTTCAAATAATTTATTAAAGTGAATGCCTGTTGCAATAGGTTGTGTGCTTAATGCCGCATATTTTATAAACTGTTGAGCACCATATTCTTGTGTTTTTGAGTAGCTGTTGGGCACAATGAGATTGGAAAAATTAAAGTTTTTGTTATTGGCTGGACTTGGTTTTTTTAATAGCGATTTATTTTGTTCGTAAAAATCACCTTTGCTTTCTTGATCTCCAACATATAGCGAATCGCTGGCTTCCGCCTCTTTTCCGATAGTCATTGCTGCCAGTTTATTGGCACTCAGGTATTTTTCAAATGAGGTGCCATCTGCAGTATCGATGCTATTTTTAACCGTTGTAGCTGCGCTAGATGGTAAGTTATACATTTCATAGGGAATTTGCGTTAAGGTATTTTGTAAATTATTTGAAGTGTCATTTTTTGCAGTTTCAGATATGTATTGTGAGATCGGAAGTGATTGACTCACATTGGTTGTTTGTGTGTGTGAACCAAACAGTCCTGAAGGCTCTGTTTTAGAAATTGTTTTTGTGAATGTTGCAGTGGCTGTATTGGTCGCTTGTATCTTTTTTAGATCTGGAATGGATTGATAATTTTGATCTGTAACCCATTTTTTTGTTTTGATGTAATACTTTGTTAAAAACGCTTCTAATGAGCCCAAGCCCGTGGGCGCTGGTGTTTGTGCTGATGCGATTGTGGTCAGTGTGAGTGTGGATAAAGTGGTAAATATGATAAGTGTTTTTTTCATGAGTGATTACCTCGTTACTCTATTTAAATTAAAACCAGTTTATAGCTGGTGTTTCTGTTTTTTTTTGTTGTGGCTGTTTTTCTTCTGTATTTCCATTATTTCCTGATAAGTCAGCGGGCGCAGGTGGACTCTCTATCGAGGGCGATTTTTTGAGTGTTGATGCTGCCGTCGGTGTTTGAGCAGCTGGTTGTGCATCGTCAGTCGGTTTTTGGGTTGGATCTATTGTTGAAGATAGCGGTACATTGATTTTTGGTAAATCGTAACTGCTTTCCCAGTTTAATAATTTTCTAGCGCAGTTGCTGACATCAGATAATGCGCCATTTTGACAGCTGTTATTTTGGTAGCATGCTTTTAATGAGGCATTGGCTTTGGCTGACAGATTATTTGGCAGTGTGTCTTGCATGAGATAGGGTTTGCAGTTTTCGGCAATTTGATTTTGAACTGCTTCAGAAGCGATGGCAGTAAGCGATGCTAACGTAAGGCAACTTGTTGTGATCATGCCTATAACCCATTTGCTTTTTAATGTATTAGTCATGCGTGCCTTCCTCCAGTGCTTTAGTCACCAGTTTTAAACGCTCTTCAGAAAATACGCGACCTAACAATCTTAAGCGCTCGAACACCACATTACGACGTAAAAATAAGCCCGCATTATCTGCTTGTGAGCGTGTGATTTCTTCTGCTTTCATTAATACTTTTGCGGCGGCACCTGGATAAGCCATGTCTAAACACATTAACAGTCGCAATCCTCGGCCTGTTTTAATATGCGCCAATACTTCAATCATGGCGTCTTCTTGCTGTAGATCGATGTTGCCAATATCTTCCAAAGCTTCGCCTAACGCATGAATGGCTTTTTCTAATTCAGCATCACCATCTAAGGTCCAATCTTCTACGCTTTCCATAAAAGCAATCACACGATGAATCATTGGATCTTGATATTCTCGCCAAAATTGATGCACTGCTTCGTATCCAAAATCGGGCATACTACCTTTCCTCGGTCAAAATAACTTTGAATTAGCATACAATAGCTTCCTTAAGATAGCATTAAATTTTACCAGCAGTTACGTGCATTTCAATCATTGCATTTTTGAAAAATATTAATGTTCTCTTAAGGATTCGATGCTAGTATGTTGTGATTGGTTTGAAGATAACTTTCAAGCGAGACTTTAATTATGGGCTTCCGTAGTTATGTTAAAAATACTGTAAAAGACAATACCAACGTAAAAGGTTGGGTCGATTGGAGTGCTGTAAAAGAAAATGGTAGAACCATTGGTTCTTTTATTAAAAGTATTAAAACGCCTGATTTAAATGTGCCAGTACAAAAAACAACGTTTGAGGCGGCAGTAAAAAAATATAATTTATCTGATGCGCAGTTGCAGCAACAAATGCGAAGCCACTTTAGAGTAGCTTGCGTTTGTTTGCTTTTGGGTTTGGGTGCATTAGGTTGGGCGGTAAAAATATTGCTTCAGGGCATGATTACGTCTAGTTTTGTATCAGTTGCATTATCAATACTGATGTTAGCTTATGCTTTTCGTGAACATTTTCTTTATTTTCAGATAAAGCAACGTCGACTGGGTTGTTCAGTGCATGATTGGTTTTTCACCTCTTTTCTCAGCAAAAACAAGGGGAGAAATGTATGAGTCGTTTATTTGCGGCGATAGTTTTATTGTTGTTTGCCGGTGTTGCTTTCGCAGCAAATGGTGACGCTGGAACGCTTTCAGGCATACATTCATTTGCTTCCGGTTTGACTCCACCAGAAACGGATTATTCTGTTGCTTATTTAGGACAAATATTTGGCACAGTTGGTAATGTTGTTCAGGGTACGAGCGGCCAAGTGCTTGGAAAAATGTTTGAAATTTTTAACAAGGGTGTTTTGGTCGTTGCCGCAATTTGGCTGGGTTATACAGTTGTTAGCGTATCGCTTCACGCTGCTAATGAAGGCTCGTTCATGGGCCAAAATCGCAATGTTGCTCTTATATTATTACGTATTGCATTTGGATTTGCATTGATGGTTCCGTCATCGGCAACAGGTTATTCTTTGTTGCAAGATATTTTTATGAAGGTGGTCGTTGAAGGTGTTGGTCTTGCTGATCAAACCTGGGATGCTGCCCTAAACTATTTAGAGTATGGTGGGTCGCTCTACATTCCGCCTAAGAATCTTTCGAATGACACAAGTATTATACTTGTTGCATTAGGTGGAGCGCCAACAAGTGGGCCTATTACCAAAATCTTTCAAGATGAAGTGTGTATGGTGCAAAGTGATAATTTGTATCATGCTGCTAATCCTAAAAAAACGATAGACTACCATCTTGTTTTTGATGCAACTCATTCGACGGTGACGTTTCCTGGCTACGAAGGAACAGGTTCTGGATCAAATCAAAGTCAAGGTAATTCAGCTTGTGGTGTTGCAACTGCTTACCATTTTTCTGCGACGCCTTCCGGTAATAAACCAGCCTATACACCGAATGAAAAAGCGCAATTAGTTGCTATTTCATTCGGTGCGTTAAAACAGGCCGCGCTTTCTTTATTGCCTGCTGCGCAAAAATATGTGGATGGGGTAAATAATCCCAATCAAGAAGCTCAGGTTGAAAAAGACAATCCAAAAATCGTGTTTTCAGCAATTTTGGCGTATATGAATTTAATCACGCCTTATCAAAAAATGATAGAAAATTTAAAAGCGGTTACGTCGAGTAACATATCGACAGGGTCATATGCCTCAACAAACCCAAAATATGCTTTTATCAAAACGGCTAAAGAACAAGGTTGGATTATGGCGGGTGCGTTTTATTGGAATGTAGAAGCGATGAATAACACTGTGAAAAAATTCTCGATTAGTGCTTTGATGCCGACGGTGACATCACCCACTGATTCTAATCTGACGTCAGATAATGCTATTTCTAATGCGCCAATTGCGATGATTGGTACAGCTAGACATCAGAAAAAGCGTTATTATAGCGCAATTAATACGTTGTGGACGAATTATGTGGGCGCACAGCAGAACACCATTAATAACATACCTGATTCTGAAACTAGCAATGGATTGGCGGGATCATTAAGTAATACCATGGTGGGAAACTTATCGGGTACGTTTGATTTGACAAAAACAGGTGGTTACAACAGTGTTGTTGTATTGATGAATGAAGGAAATCGAGTATTAACGGGTGTTGTGGCAACTTGGGCTGTTGCTATTGTTGCTACCATTGCGATTGCGGCGGTCGCTGGTATTTGTAATAGCACCTCATCTGCTGGGTTGGTTTTGCGCTCTAGTTTAGTGTGGGTAAAAACCATTGTTATGATTATTACAACCGTTTTATTGGTGCCAGGCGCAATATTGGCCTATTACGTGCCGATGTATCCTTTTATTGTGTTTACTTTCGCTGCAGTAGGATGGATTTTGATGGTGATCGAGGGGATGGCAGCAGCACCCTTGGTTTGTATTGGGTTGACACATCCAGAAGGGCATGACTTCTTGGGCAAAGCAGAACAGGCCTTGATGTTATTTTTAGGTATTTTCTTGAGGCCAGCTTTGATGGTAATTGGTCTAATTGCAGCGATGGTTACCTCATTTGTTGTTTTTCATATGATGATAACCGGATTTGGAACCGTGCTTAATCACCTACTAAACTCTGGGGCGTTGAATAATGAATTTTTGTTCTTGGTTAATTTTTGTATGATGTTGCTCATTTTTGCTTTCTTGACAATTGAAGTGATCGAGCAGTGCTTTAAGCTCATTTATCAGTTGCCAAATTATATTTTGAGATGGATTGGTGGACCGGAAACTGGCCAAGATTTTGGTCAAGCTGCGAAAGGCGTTCAGGGTCTTACATCCTCTGCTGCTGGATCGATTGGTGAGGTTGGTAAATCATCGACATCAAATCAACCGGAAAAAGAAAAGAGCCAGTTTAAGGGTGATAAAAAGGATGGTAAAGACTCTAGCATTGAGACCACAGCTGATGGTGGTGGTGCCGGTGGCGGTGGCGGTGCCGGTGGCGGCGGTGCCGGTGGCGGCGGCGCTGGTGTTGCTTAGCCAGTAATTGGATATTATTTATGTCACTAGTGGTATTTGAACAAGTAAAAAAAATACTTGTGGAGCGTTTTGCAATCAATCCTACTCATGTTCAGTTATCTGCAGATATGCAGAAAGATCTGAACATGGATTCCATGGATGCGCTTGATTTGTTGCTCGCAGTGAATGAAGCCTTTGGTATTCGTATTGTTGAAAACTCGCTTGAGAAAATCCATACCATTGATGATTTGGTTCGGTGCATCGAAAAAAACAAAAAGTAGTTTGCTGCTCAATCTGATTCTTGTTTGTCTGGCTCAGAAAAAATGCGCTACAAATAAATGGTTTTGCTGCGGTAAGCTTACGCGATCAAGAGGGTGGACTGAAAATAAAGGATTGGGTTTGGCTCTTTTCTTTGTGTCAACGCCCACACATTTTTTGTGTGAGCGCATATATCTAACACATTAGATTTTGTAGATAGCCATTTTTTTGCGTAATGTGCCGCGACTAATGCCGAGGACAATGGCCGCTTTGCTTTGATTGTTATTAGTCAAATTCAAAACCATTTCTAAAAGTGGCTTTTCAACTTCAGCCAATACCAACTCATACAGATTCGTTGGTGTTTGTCCGTCAAGTTTGGTGATGTATTGCTGTAGGGTTTGGTTGACACTTTCTTGCAGGCTGAGCGCGTGACTCGCTTGCATTTCAGATGTCAATGTAACAGTTTCGTTATCCATTGTCTTCGCTGCTCCTTCCAAAGTCGTAACTCCTCAAATTAATTTTGCCTGCTCTGCCAGATTGATCAAATGATGGCTTTCCTCTGGCTACTGGTGGAACATTATAACACCAGTATTTCGGTTCTCAAGAGGAAATGAGATTTTTTTATAAAAATTTTTGTACAGCACGTTGAAGCGTATTTGTACAATTTTTTTTATAATTGAGTGAGCTCATTTCCAGATAAATTGGGGTATACGTAACTTTCCGATTGCATCTCGATTAATCTTGATAAAGTTCTTTCAACTGGTTGTATTGTTTTGCCTGCGCGATAGATTTTATCGAGCGACACCTCCGCAGAAATAATTAATCTGCAATGCGCATCATATAAAATATCTACTAAATAAATAAATGACAATATAAGGTCATTTTCATTGGCGCGAATTTCTCTTAGGTTTTGAATGAGCACGGTGTGATAAGATTTTGTGATTTCTAAATAGTCATTTTGCGAACGTGGCCTGCCACAGATCACTTCAAAATCAAACCAGACAACAGAACCTGCCTTTTTAATGATATTGATGTTGCGATCACAGATCTTAATGGGTTCACAATCCGCTGGCATCGCGTTTGAAAAATGGGTAAATGCATTTTCCATATTGTGTGTGGCTGTTTCATCTGCTGGAGTATAATAGACACCTGTGTTACGGATATGTTGCTGCCTGTAATCCATTTTAGAATGCAGGTGAATGACTTCTGTATTTTGTTTGATTAGCTCAATCGCAGGTAAAAAACGTTCGCGTTGCAGACCATCAAGGTATAATAAATCGGGCGGAATATTTGAGCTTGTGATTAGTGTTATGCCATTTTTGAATAGATGTAAAAAGAGCTCACCTAAAATCATTGCATCGGCAATATTAGATACAAAAAACTCGTCAAAACAAATGACATGAGTTTCTTGGGAGATTTTTTTAGCAATTTTTTCGAGTGGGTTTTTCTCGCCTTGAATTTGTTTGAGTTCTTGATGTATCCGATACATAAATTGATGAAAGTGCAAGCGTAATTTTGGCATTGTTAGGCAATGGTAAAAACAATCCATTAAAAAGGTCTTGCCAATACCAACACTGCCCCATAAATATAGCCCATTGATCAATTTTTTTTTTCGAAATGAAGCGAGCCAGTTTTTATTTTTTTCGCGCACAACCAATGTTTGATAAATAGCGTCTAATTTTTCGATGACAGGCGTTTGCTGTGAATCGGGTTGGATGCGATCCTCATCTAATGCTTTTTGGTAATATTCAAGTGGCGTCATAGTGCTATCTTAATTTTAAAGCCATAGTGGCTAATCGACTTCCCAGTGTTTTGCAAATAATTTTTTCAGATTCAATTAGGTCTTGGTCGCTGTTGCTACCTGCCATGTGACTGGGTCCGTACGGTGTTCCGCCGCCAGTTGTCGTGAACAAGTTTGTTTCACTGTATGGTACACCGACAATCACCATCCCGTGATGCAGTAATGGCAGTTGCATGCTGATTAAGGTGGTTTCTTGCCCGCCATGTAAACTGGCAGTTGAAGTAAAACAACCGGCTGGTTTCCCAATTAATGCGCCGGATTGCCATAAGTTGCCGGTACCATCTAAAAAATATTTGAGTGCAGCAGCCATGTTGCCAAATCGTGTTGGACTGCCCAGTGCTAAACCAGCGCAATTTTTCAGATCATCAGTGGTTGCATACGGTGGGCCAGATGCAGGAACAGCAGGTTCAACAGATTCTGTTTTAGCAGAAACAGGGGGTACCGTTCTGATGCGCGCTTCAATGCCGTCGACAGATTCAATGCCGCGCGCGATATTTTGTGCCATGGCTGCCGTGTTTCCATTGAGTGAATAATAGAGAACGAGAATATAAGGCGATGACATGGTTGCTCCTGTGTTAAATTTTTTCGTACCTTGAGGTGGGTTATTTTCTGAAAGCGTTGCATTTTACTTTATGAAACACAGCGTCGGGTCCCATTATGTGCTAACGTCAACATACCTTCAATACCATGTTATGATAAAATGCATGTACATTTTTAAATGGATCCTGCATGAAATCATTTTTTAATTTTTTAAAAATACTGGGCGCACGTTTTTTTTCAGATCTTTGTCCCATGCGTGCCGCATCATTGACGTTTACCACTTTACTGTCAATTGTGCCTGTTGTTATGGTCGCTTTTTATATTTTATCTTTTTTTCCCGCATTGCAAGATGCTGGTGCAAAAGTAGAACATTATATTTTACTCAATTTTGTTGCCAGTTCCGCCAATGTGATTTCAACTCAGTTACAAAATTTCGTATCACAAGCCCATGTATTGTCATGGGCTACGATTACATCCTTAATTTTTTTTGCGTTACTCTTAATTTTTAATATTGTTGATGCGATTAATGGTGTGTGGCATGTGCGTTTTCATCGTGATTCTGTTTTTTCATTTATGCTTTATTTTATTATTTTAATGGTGGCGCCTATTTTGTTTGCCGTTTTGCTATTGATCAGTTCGTATTTAACAACATTGCCATTTTTATCCCATTTTATTGAGATTAATGTGGTGCGCAGACCGTTGATTTCTGTGTCGCCTTTTTTAATTGAATGGATTGTATTTTGTTTTTTTCACTGGATGATCCCAAGTTGTCGCGTTGTTTTTCGATATGCATTGATCGCAGGTTTTATTACCGCCGTTTTATTTGAGATTGCGAAGTGGGGGTTTGTTTTATACTTCCATTATTTTTCGACCTACCGTTTGGTATATGGTGCGCTGGCAACCATCCCTATTTTTTTTGTATGGATTTATTTATCGTGGATCATTATTGTCCTTGGCGCGTTAATCTGTCAGTTATTGCAGTCAAAAAGCTATCTTAAACATTAAAGGAACATTAACTTTGGTGTCGTACTGTCTTTAATGGATGATCAGGTCTAAAATTGATTTAATTATAAGAGAAAACAGTAGGGGTGAGCATGCGTAATTCAACACCACGTCCAGATGCATTGGATTTACCGGATCGCAATTATTCCGATGAGTTGGTTGATACTCCTGGTGAGCCGGGTACAACTGGTTCTAATCCAAGGGGTGAAGGATTTTCGCGTGATAACACTCAAGCATTTTTGAGAAATGTTGTTACTTCACCTGCTCCGTTAGATCGAATGGTTACTACACCAGATAAAGATAACAGAGGTACATCCGAAAATATGATACAAGCAAAAGTGAATCCATTAAGACGCGAAGATGATGAAAATCGTGAAACGGCGATTATCATGCCTAAGCCTAACTCGCCAGTAGTGCTTTTTAAGAGATCAAAATTAGAAATCGCGTTTTTAATTTTTAGTACAACCGTTTCTCCAGTGGGTGTTGCGTGGACATCTGCTTTACTGACTATGCAAAATCCAAATGCAAATGCGTTTGATGTTGCTGTTTCCGGTGCTGCGAATGGCATGATGTTATCCACTTTCGGAAATAGATCGGTGCAGTTTGTAAAAGAATTTATGAAGCTGGATCGTGCAGACAAGGCAATTGCCCTGTCTCTTTTAGCGCCATCTGCTATCACAACCGCTGCAGCCTATCAATTATTCAGAGATTCATTAAAAAACGCCGGTTACAGTGATGTCGTGTGGGGATTGTTATTGGTTCCTAATTTGTACTACGCGTTGACAACTTGCTATATGAGCTTATGGAATTTGTATAAACGTTCGCGTACTTTCGTGCTCCATCAAAAAAATAAAAGATGGGGGAGCGATGAAGTTAAGTTGTTTGAACAATTCAAAGAAATGCTCGAAGTGCACGCAAGAGAATTAAATAGGGCTGAGTTAGGGTTAACGGATGATGCATCGTCAACAGAGGTGATTAACGCAGTTGAGCGCGAAATGCTATCGCATTGTATTCCTGTTGGCCGATCTGCAGGACAAAATACAATTTACGCAGTTAAAGTGGCTGCGATTGTGACAACGATGCCGATTGTATTAGCGGTCATCCCACCTAATTTTTTAAGATTGACCCAATCGGGATTGGGTGGCATACCTGATATTGGCCCCATACTTTCAAGCTATTCTTGGTTGGTTTGCATTGCCATGCTGGGAAGAGCAGCTATTTATGTGACGGCTGTTTTGGATGATCCAGATAATACAGAAAAAGCGCTTGTGGGGATCGCTGATCGAATTCAAAAAATAAATATGCTTGCAAAAATGCCAGTGTTGTTGAAAACAGCATTATCTTTTGTTATTTCAGCTGGATTAGTAGCAGCTTACAATTACGCTATTAATGATTCAGGTTTAGGCTTGTCTGGTGAAACCTTGGTTGCGATGAACGGTACGATGGTTCGAAATAATACGGCATTTCCTTATCCATCAGGTTTTAATAGCGCTGCGAACGAAACATTCTTTGCATTTTGGCCAACGCTGGCTTTATTTTATTATGTCAATTTGCTTTTTCATGCAGCAAAGATGACAGAATTAAGCGCTGGTTTGATTGCCAATGGAAATTCAGGTTTGGGTTTATTGAATGGTTGGTTTTCAAAACAAGCTGAAGGCATGCCATTGTGGAAAGCGATTTTGGCTTTTAGTGTTGGTGTTTACGCTGACAGCGCTAGAAAAGCGACACCATTAGAAAAATTCACAGCCAAATTAGAAAGTGCAACAGCAGCATGGACGGTTAAATTAGAGGGGCAAGATTTGGTCACTGCTTCTGGAACAGTGAGTCATGACGAAGTTCAAATTGCATTGAATGCTTTGAAAGCAAAAAACAAACAATCACCGGGCTGTTTGGCGCGAACACGGTGTTGCTTTTTGAGAAAAAACAATCCTCGCGGCGATGAGTCTAATTCGCTTTTGAATAATGGCGGCAGCATTAATAATAATGACAGCAGGCATTTTGTCAACGCCTAGCATTTTTTAACGACCATGTCACTCGCTCATGCTCGCGGCTCCCTGGGTGGTTCACACTACGAAGCTGTTTTATTTTCAGGGTTCAGATTTTGTGTAATTAAACCCACACCGGATGCGCCAGCTTTTTGTAACAACACCATGGCCTTCATGACCTCACCATAATTCGCTGCGCGATCACCTTGCACATATACATCTTGTTCTTTGTGCTGTGCAGTTGCAGTCGCCAGTTGTGTTGAAACATCAGACATTAAATCTTGTGGTGTGATTGGCTCTGCAGGTGTGGGTGCAGTATTTAAAAAAAACTGTCCGCGACTGTTAATGCTCACAATAATCGGTTTATTTTTTTGTGGCGGGATTGCTTTTGCCGAAGCTTGTGGCAAATTCACTTGTACGCCTTGCGTTAATAATGGGGCGGTGATCATAAAAATTAATAACAATACCAGCATCACATCGATATAAGGAACCAAATTGATTTCTGTGATCGCTTTGCGTTTGATTCGATATTTTTTTTGAAAGCTCATGTGCTATCCGTGATTCAGAAAGTCATTGTTTAATCGCGCGTTGTAAAATATTGGTTAACTCTGCTGCGAAATTTTCGGTTTGATTTTGTAAGCGATTTACTTGATGTGTAAAACGATTATAAAAAACAGCGGCTGGAATTGCAGCAAATAATCCCAATGCAGTTGTAATCAATGCTTCTGAAATACCGGGTGCAACAGCGGCAATAGAGGCTTGTTGCAATGTGCCTAATGCTTGAAATGCTGCCATGATTCCCCAAACAGTTCCAAATAATCCCACATACGGGCTCATCGAGCCAATCGTGGATAGAAAGGTGAGTGGTTGTTCGAGTTGGTCGGTCGTTTCTGTTTCAGCCACTTGCATGGCACGTTGTGCGCTATCCATGATGCTATCGGCATCATGATCGCCAGCAGTTTGTAGTTTTGAAAAAGTTTGAAAACCGGCTGCAAATATCTTGGGCAGCCCTATCTCTGTTGTATTTTCTTGAGATATTTCGCGATATAAATCAGTTAATGCAACGCCTGACCAAAATCGAGTTTGAAACGCTTTTGTTTGAGACCATTGTTTTTTGTAGAATCGCCAACGTTCAACAATAATAGTCCACGAGGAAATTGATGCGAACAATAAAATTAACATCACACATTTCACGACAAAATTGGCATTGATAATGTAGCTCCAAAAGGATGTGTCTGTCGTCATGTTGTTTTCCTGTATATTTTAAAAAAGATAAACAATAGATGCTTTACCCATTCGACTCACTATTCAAACAATTTATAATCTCATTTGGCAGACGAATCGGCTTTTTATCATTATGTTTGATGCAAACTACTTCCACATCACCCGTACAATAAATGATACTCGGCATGTCTTTTTTTACAACCTGTTGTTTGAAAAAAAGGCGTGTATTTTTAATAAGGCTGACCGTTGATTGAATCGTCACGATATCATTTAATAATGCCGACTTATGAAACTGCAGATTGGCTTGGCGAACAACGAACAGTACATTTTGAGACACCATTAATTGCAACGAAATACCAATGGAATTTAACCATTCTGTACGGGCGCGCTCCATATATTTCAAGTAATTAGCGTGATAGACAATGCCGCCATAATCGGTATCCTCAGCAAAAACTTTAATATCAAAAAAATGCTGTGCCATTTGTTCAAATTTCCTTAATGTTTGTTGGGTATAATGGGTTTTTAAATAGTAAAGCATGATTATGATCAGAAGAAAATAATGAGACATGAAATCAGAAAATTTGAAAGGGGAGATCTGGAAAAGCAGCAGATGGAAAATCGTGATCGCGTGTTACGATGCTATCCCGAAATTCAAGATGTATTTTCAAAAAATATCAATTTAAGCACTAATGTGTTTGTACGGTTTATTTTAAATAGCTTATATGACAGTGGTGCATTTAAGTTTGAAACAGTGAATGATCCGTTTGATAAGTGGTTTGCCTCATTGTTTGCTGACTTTGCTCGAGATGATACGCTTTTGAGTCATTATTATTTGATTGCTTGTCATGCGACTGAGGTTAGCTACGTCTCCACTTGTTTGCTGGATTATTTTCTTTGTTATAGGCAGCTGCAACCAGCAGAGCAGCATTTTTTCTACTTATTGATGACTCAGTTAGACAATGAAAATTTACTCACTCTAAAGTCATTTCATTATTATTTTAATATGTTAACTATCCCATTGAGAATGTTTATTCAGGATATAGTTTATGCATTTTCTAATAGATCATTATCTGCTTTTGCTGATATTTTTCAATTTGGTATGGACGCTTTTGTCATACTGGGTTCTTTTTCAAATGTGCTTGCCGTTTACAAAAAATTGAATTTATTTTATTCAGATGCAGTGTTTGGCTATTTTGAAAGGTTGATTGCTTTGTTGTCGGCAGAAAAAGAGATTAAGAAAATTGGTCAATTGCTTGATGATTGGAAGGAGGAAGTTGAAACACTTTCATTTCTAGAGTGGGAGAATCAGCCGCTTCGTGCGAAATTGATTGGCAACCAATTGGTCTTGTTTCAGTTATGCGAATTGGGTTTTTCGATTGAAGCGATTAGAGATTATTTTCTTTCACTGTCAGATGAAGAACAGGATGTGTTATTAAAGTATATTAACTCATGCAGTTGTTTTTTTTTGAAAAAACTACAGCAAAGTGTGTATGTTGATGATGTAAGGCAGAATGATTTATTTGTTTTCTTGAGCAAGGAAAGTTTGCTGCAGTTGTCAAATCTGTTTGGGTATGCTGTTAAATTAAATATATTAGAGGATGATGATCTTCAGGTTGCTTGTTTGCAATTGTTCGTCAATATAATACTAAATGATTTAAAGATAGATGGTCTGGCAGAAAGACAAGACAAGGTATGTCGGGAATTAACGGCGTTTGTCGACAGCATCGCCAACTTTAAGTTTTTTTTTGAATGGCAGTTTGATTATATTCAATGGTTGTTTGAAAATAGAGAAGCAGTTTATCGTGTATGTTCCATCGGTATTTCTATTTATGATCTTCATCAGGTGACTCCTTTTTTTATGGGAAGTGACGGTTCTCTAAATATAGAAGGAAGTTGCTTATTGGATTTGGATAACTATGGTGTTGCCTTTCTTTCTTTGGTTAATCGTGATCAATGTTTTTCAGGATCTAAAACAGGGATGCAGTTTTTAGATATGCTGGAGTTTTTGTCACTTGGCGTGGTAGATATAATCAATGAAATTGGGTGCAAGTTATGTGATTTTTCTTCAAATGATTTAAATGTTGCGCGGAATATAATGATTCCTATTTTGAATCGCGTTTGTGAAAAGATAAAAGCAGTAGATTGCAATTTATTTTCTCAGAGTTGGGCAGCTACATTTTTTACTTTCTGTAAAGAGGAATTAGAAAAATCGGAAACACTGTGTAACCAAGTTCATAGGCTTTTTCAACCTGTTTCTCGAGTTACTTTGCAAGCAGCTACCGCATCAGCAGATCCAAATGTTGATAGGCTAACTCAGTAGCCTGTCTGCCGCGCGCAGTGCGTTTAATAAAACCTTCTTGAATTAAATACGGCTCAATTACATCTTCAATCGTGCCGCGTTCTTCTGCGATTGCTGCGGCAATGCTTTCAATGCCGACGGGGCCGCCATCAAAATGTTGGATTAGCGTATTTAAATATTGTCTATCCATTACATCCAGTCCGCGCGCATCGACATGTAACATATCTAATGCAGATTTGGCGGTATGTTGGGTGATATTGCCATTGGCATGCACTTGCGCATAATCTCGTACGCGTCGTAATAATCGATTGGCAATGCGCGGCGTGCCACGTGAGCGTTTGGCAATTTCAATGGCACCGTCTGTATCAACTGTGGTTTGTAATATTTTTGCAGCACGTTGAATGATTTGTTTTAATTCTTCGATTTTATAAAATGCCAATCGTTGCACAATACCAAATCGATCTCGTAGCGGAGAAGTGAGTAATCCTGCGCGTGTTGTTGCACCAACCAAAGTGAATGGGTGTAATTCTACTTTCATTGAACGGGCTGCAGGGCCCTCGCCAATCATGATGTCGATGCGATAATCTTCCATTGCAGAATATAAAAATTCTTCGATAGCGGGGTTGAGTCTGTGAATTTCATCAATAAACAAAACATCATTGGGTTCGAGTGTGGTTAATAATCCCACTAAATCGCCTGCTTTTTCTAAAATAGGCCCCGATGTTTGCTTTAAGTTGGAGTCCAATTCGTTTGCAATAATATGAGCAAGTGTGGTTTTACCTAAGCCCGGCGGCCCAAAAATTAACACATGATCCAGTGCTTCATGGCGTTTTTTGGCAGCAGTAATAAATAATGTCATTTGTTCGCGTACAGCCAGTTGCCCCATATAATCAGCTAATTTTCTGGGGCGAATAGATTGTTCTAAAGCATTTTCATTATCAGCGATGATTTCTGAACCTGTGATGCGTTCATCAGTTTGTTCTATTGTCATGCTATTTCCTTACTATTTTTTGTAGCGCTAATCGAATGAGTTGTTCATTGTTATGTTCTGGTTGATGTACTTTAGCAACTGCATTTTTTGCTTCAGCGGGTTTGTAACCTAATGTGGTTAATGCGCTGATGGCATCTTGGATGGTTTGATTGGGGTCGATTAAATTGTCTTGTGATGCGTCTTCTGTTTTGCTGCTCATGCGCCAGTGCGATAGACCGTCTCGCATTTCAATCATTAATCGTTCTGCTGTTTTTTTTCCAACGCCCGGAATGTTGGTTAAGCTGCTGGCGTTTTGTGAATGTATGCATTGTACAAAATGATCGGTTTCCATGCCGGATAAAATAGTTAAGGCCAGTTTAGGGCCAACACCATTCACTTTAATCAATGCGCGAAATAATTGGCGTTCTTGTTCACTGTGAAACCCAAATAACAAATGCGCATCCTCGCGCACGACAAAATGGGTGAGTAAGGTGATTTTATTGCCAATATCAGGCAATTGGTAAAACGTGCTCATGGGCGCATGGATTTCGTAACCCATTCCATTTACATCCATCGTGAGTAAAGGTGCTTTTTTCTCAAGCAGTAATCCAGAAATATGTGTGATCATGAAATATCCTTTTGCTGAATCGCTATTCTACTGTAGTCAGCCTGTTAAAGGCACGGTGTTGTGCATGACAAATGGCAATTGCCAACCCATCGGCTGCATCTGTTTGCGGTTGTTGGGTTAACTCTAATTGCATTTTGACCATAAACTGCATTTGCTCTTTGGTTGCAGCGCCATAACCTGATGCGGTTTTTTTAATTTCACGTGGACTGTATTCATAGATGGGTAAAGCAAAGTGAGCGAGTGCCACTAATGCTGCGCCGCGCGCTTGCCCTAATTTTAAAGCAGATTGCACATTGATTTGCATAAACACTTGCTCAATGGCGGCTTCGTGTGGTTGGTGTAATGCAATGACCCCGCATAATTTTTCATAAATATCATGTAAGCGAGCAGGGATCGTATCGCCTTTGGCAACGAGAGTGCCATGCGCAATATGAGAGAGATTATTTTTTTCACTGTTGATAATGCCAAATCCGGTTTTAATGGATCCGGGATCGATGCCAAGGATGATGGTCATAAAAAATCGCTTGTGGTCTTATTTTTTAGTAAACAGATTTAACATGATCAATCTCATTTTTGAAATGATTTTACTATTAATGTGATGAAAATACCCAGCAATCCAACCGTTATCATCCAAGCGATATGCCACACCATTGCAAATCCAAAAAGACCGCTAAAGACAGCAACCCAAAAACCAGCTGCTGTATTAGCTGGCATAGGAATATGCGCTGCATTTTCCAATAAAAATTGATTGGGATTGGGCAGGTTTTTTTCTTTGATTGCCCAGTACGCATCTCGCTCATTAACGGTTGGAATAACAGCAAAATTATAATGAGGTGCAGGACAAGGAATGCTCCATTCTAGTGTGCGCCCATTTTCCCATGGGTCACTTGATGTTACGCGATATTTTTCTTTATTTTTAAAAGAGACAATGAATTGAATAAATTGAGAGACAATGCCAAGTCCGATGCTAGCAACACCCACTGCAGCAATGATCAAAAAAGGATGCCAATTTGCATTTGCATAATAACTTAATCTGCGCGTCATACCCATTAAACCGAGCGCATAAAGTGGCATAAAAGCGATATAAAAACCGATAATCCAAAAATAAAATGCGCGTTTACCCCATTTTTCATCAAGATAAAAACCAAATATTTTGGGGAACCAGTAAGTCAAACCAGCAAAGGAACCAAATACAACACCTCCAATAATCGTGTTGTGAAAATGCGCCACTAAAAATACGCTGTTATGCAATTGAAAATCAACTGGGGGTAAAGACAGCAATACACCGGTCATGCCACCAACAGCAAACGTACTGATAAAACCAATGGACCATAGCATGGGCACTGAAAAAGTAATACGTCCGCGATACATCGTGAATAACCAGTTGAAAATTTTCACGCCAGTTGGAATAGCAATGATCATAGTGGCGATACCAAAAAAAGCGTTAACAGTTGGACCGGCCCCCATTGTAAAAAAATGATGTAGCCAAACAACAAAAGATAAAAAAGTAATAGCAATGGTGGCGTACACCATCGAAACATATCCAAATAATTTTTTTCTTGAAAAAGTAGCAATGACTTCTGAGAACACACCAAATGCAGGCAAAATTAGAATATAAACTTCAGGATGTCCCCATGCCCAAATTAAATTAACGTAGAGCATGGCATTGCCGCCGTGACCTGCTGTGAAAAAATGCATGCCAAAAAAACGATCTGCAAAAAGCATTTCCAATGTTGCGGCTAAAGCAGGAAAAGCACCAACAACCAATGCCATCGAACACAATGCGCTCCATGAAAATAAGGGCATTTTCATTAATGTCATGCCAGGGCAACGCATTTTTAAAATAGTGACTATAAAATTAATACCAGAGAGTAAACTACCCACGCCGGCGATTTGTAGCGCCCAAATAAAATAATCCACCCCAACGCCAGGACTATATTTAATGCCAGATAAAGGCGGATAAGCCAGCCAACCTGTTGCGGCATAATCACCAATCACTAAAGAAACATTAATGAGTAATGCGCCGGTGACCGTCATCCAAAAGCTCAGTGAATTCAAAAAAGGATAAGCCACATCACGTGCGCCAATTTGTAGTGGTATGGCAAAATTTAATAGACCAAATATCAGCGGCATAGCGACAAAAAAAATCATGATGTCGCCATGGGCTGTGAAGACCTGATTAAAGTGTGCTGGAGGTAAATAGCCTTTTGACGGGAGTAAAGCCAATGCTTGTTGTAAACGCATCATGATGGCATCAGTAAATCCACGTATTAACATCACCAGTGCGAGAATTATATACATGGTGCCAATTTTTTTGTGGTCAACGGATGTGATCCACTCATGCCAGAGATAGTGCCATTTTTTGTAATAAGTAATTAAAAATAAAATACTCAGTACCATTATTCCCATGAGTGCGCCACCGCTCATGATGATTGGGTCATGATAGGGAATATCGTTGAGCGTGAGTTTGCCAAATAAAAGTGATTGTAAAGGCATCGTGAGTTAACATCCTTGTTTTTACGATTTTGAGATCTTTCATTATGTCATTTCATGGAGGTGAAATGAAATAATACACAAGCATGTGATGTTGATTATGTGTTTCTAACTTGCCACCATTTGCGAAATACCACAATGGTCCAAGCAATTTCAGCCAATCCAAACGGCCATGCGCCTTGCAAGAATCCGTAAAGTGAACTTAAAACGCAAGAAAGAGAAAAAGCCAGAATAAACCAGTGGTTGCGTTCTTCAAGCGCGTAGAAAACCAGCATTAAAATAACGCAAAATAAACCAAAAGCAGAAAGTAGTGTCATGATTATATTTTTCCTAAGATAGCTTCTGAAATATCTGCATTTGAATACACATTTTGCACGTCATCTAAATCTTCTAGCATTTCAGTTAATTTAATCATTGTTTTTGCTGATTCGATATCTTCTAATTTTGCTTGAGTGGATGGCAGCATGGTGATTTCTGCTTGCACAAAAGTTAAGTTTGCTTCGGTTAATGCATTTTTTACTGTGTCAAAATTTTCAGGTGAGGTTGTTACATCGACACTGGTGTCATCATTTTCAATCACATCATCCGCGCCTGCTTCGAGCGCCACTTCAAAAATAGTATCAAAGGGTGCTGCTGCTGCAAACTGAATAAATCCACATTTTTTAAATAAAAAAGCAACCGAACCTGAGGCGCCAAAGCTACCGTATTTGGTGAAAGCATGTCGCACATCGGATGCAGTGCGATTTTTGTTATCGGTTAAACATTCCACCATCACCGCAACACCGCCAGGACCATAACCTTCATAAACACATTCCATCATGGCGATATCATCTTCGTTACCGGCACCACGTTTGATTGCACGATTAACGGTGTCGCGAGTCATATTTTGTATGAGTGCTTTTTGTATAGCTAAACGTAAGCGTGGATTGCTGGCTTCATCGCCGCCACCCATGCGTGCTGCTGTTGTGATTTCACGAATGAGTTTGGTAAATATTTTGCCACGTTTGGCATCTTGCGCGCCTTTGCGATGCTGAATATTACTCCACTTAGAATGACCTGCCATAAAAAATCCTCACGATAAACTGGCAAAATCATATCTGATTTTATGCGATAAAAACAGATGAACATCGGTTGCTTTTGCTGTACAGCAATTTATTTAACAGGGGGTGCTAGAGTATTGCATGCCGACCCCTTTATTAGTTCTGTCACAAATTTTTCAATTGCGCAATAAAACCACAAGCGCAATTCTCCTGAGTGCAACTATGCTGCTAACGTATAAAACTGTTCAAATGCATATGGATTTTCAGAATTAATGTGCTGACCTTTTTTCAGCATTCAGCATAATTCAATTCCAGATAAAGTTGCATGCATAGAATGAAACACTTTAAAACCAATCATCAGTTTTTTAATTTTTTTAATTCCGCGATCATCCTGTTCAACAATATTATTTAAATATTTTATTTGACGAACAGGTATATTCATAAATACGCATCCAAATAAAAATAACATCATAAGTTGAGAATTAATTAAATTTAATGATGCGATGTTTGAGCCACTTTTATTGATTGTAACTTTTTCTGGCATGCCGCTTGATCTTGTTGCCTTGGTAAAAAACACTTTTTCTGCAGGTTTATCACGTTTTTCAGATAACATGAAATCAATTGTATTTCCTTCTTTATCAACTGTACGACACAGATAGTGCCGCACACCTTTTACCTTGATATAAGTTTCATTCATCTGCCAACTGCTCAAGCAATGGAGCATAATAAATAACCTAGCGATTAATTGTGGAGTGATCAACATTAATTCTGCAATCTAACATCATCTCTTCAGTATCGCGATAGCTCAACGCATAAGACAAGTATCAGCGTATGACTAACATAATGAGTTCTTTTTGAGAGTGGCACCATTTATTGACTGTTCTTGAGATCGTTGTTTTTGCGACAGAACCAATTTTCCTATGTGTTTTTAATTCTTTATTAGTAAATTTATTGTAAGCCCCCACAAATCCCACCTACCCGAACACTTCAACCCCTGTTAACCTCGCTTTGTTTCTAACAAAGCGCAGGAGCAAATGATGATAGACAGCAACGGGATACTTATCACCGACACGCCTGGAA
>Ga0210006_1000159_pt1 | contig 57901 bp, 53 predicted proteins | sample CryGey02umfilter_2_FD_185452 | JGI IMG/M metagenome (GOLD analysis project Ga0210006, IMG submission 185452) | Groundwater microbial communities from aquifer in Utah, USA - Crystal Geyser 4/10/14 0.2 um filter (SPAdes) (version 3) | ecosystem: Environmental > Aquatic > Deep subsurface >... | reverse complement strand
TTACCTTCTAGCCCATGCATTTGATCATCACCGGCTAATCCATAAACGAGATCGTTATTGGCAGTAGCTGATAAGAAATCATTGGCAGCAGTGCCTGTGATGGCGTCAACGGGTGTGGGAACAGGATCAGGTGTTGGATCAGGTGTTGGGTCAGGAACCGGATCGGGTGTTGGATCCGGTATCACAGCAGCATTTAAAATAAAATCATTTTCAGTAAAATCACTGACGCCACCTACTTGAACTAAAAAGTCGGTGTTGGTGATGCCAATGTTGATATAACCATTTTGTTGAGAAAAGACCAGTTGATCAAAGGCGATATTTAAAGCACTTAAATCAATTTTATCATGCCCTTGTTCGAATGATTGTATGAAGTCACGTTCAGTTGTAGTGGAATCGGACACGCTTAAATATTGGTAAACATCATTGCCAGCACCGCCGACTAAGAAATCTTTTCCAGCGCCACCGATTAAAACATCATCACCGACATTTCCATAAATCTGATCGTCACCTGCGCCGCCATGTAGTGTGTCATTACCTTCTAGCCCATGCATTTGATCATCACCGGCTAATCCATAAACGAGATCGTTATTGGCAGTAGCTGATAAGAAATCATTGGCAGCAGTGCCTGTGATGGCGTCAACGGGTGTGGGAACAGGATTAGGTGTTGGATCAGGTGTTGGGTCAGGAACCGGATCGGGAACCGGATCAGGAGCGGGATCAGGAATGGGATCAGGAATGGGTGTGGGATCTGAATTTTCAATCGTTCCACTGATTGATGACCAGGTTGAATTGCTATTCATTGCTTTTAATTCATCGCCATTTAATGTCATCACGGTGCCATCAGAAAAATGCACGGTGATTTCAGTATCATTGGGATTGTAAGCAGTGTAAGTCAGTAATCCATTTTTATTAAACACAGTAAAAAAAGGAGTGTCAGCTGTTACGCCAGCTTGTACTTGTCCTAATAAATTAAAATTTTGCACCCAATCATAATTGTGTGCGAGTGAATCGCCGCTTTCAAAATAGGGTTCATTCATGGATGCGAATCCCCCATTCAGTTTGCTGACAGCCGCTTCTGAATCAAATAGCGCTTGATATTCCATTAAAATATTTACCCATTGGTTGGGTTCGCCGCCATTGCTTTGTACTAAGTCGTTATAATTTAATTGTGCATAATTAGGATCTAAGCCTAAATACAAGGAACCGCCACTGATGGGTAAAAATTGAATAGCGTGAATAAATTCTGGAAATTCAGGCAGTCCACCAAAAAAAGTAGAGTAGGTTGCACCATCGCCCCACAAAATACTGGCTTCGTTATGCGTATATCCATTTGGAAAAACGGTATCGTCGACATCAAACCAATATTGTTGAATCGCTGCTAATTCAGTTGAAAACAAATAAATTCCTACATTTTGGGTTGCTGCATTGTGTGTTTCTGCGCCCCATAAAATGAGTGAGTTGGCAAAGTTCATGGCTTCAGAAGTGGATTCTTGATTATTGCCGGCAGCAAATGCGCCGTGACCATTTGCCCAAGAGTGTCCAGCATAGGGATCGAAATTGCGTAAATAAGGAAAGGCAGCATCATCACGATTAGTATTAGCTACATCTTGAATTAATAAATCGACCATACCGCCCCATTGATTTACCCATGATGGATCAAATTGTGCGACAGTAGCAGCAGCATTAATGAAATAACCATAATGAAAATGGTGATCATTTAATTCTTTTTGTGATTCAAAGCTAGCAGGATAACCTTGGAAAGTGTCCCACTCCGCATTGTATACAAATTGTTTGTCATCACTTGCACCGGTTGCTGTAAACCAATCTTCTAGTTCTGTTTTGATGGCGTTCACAAAATAAGTTTTTGCTGCTTCATGTCCAACTTGATCAGCGATCTTGGTTAATTCGCCGAGACGTTCTAATGCTTTGCCGACTGTGTAAGTGTCTTGCTGCGGAATATCTGCGCCAGGTTGTAATAAATTTTGATATTCTGCATCCACTAAGTTATACAGTTGTTGTGTTTGTTCAGCATTGGTTAAATTGGGTAGCGTAGGAAGCACACCGGTATAATCCGTTTCAGTTGTGAATGCGTTACCTTCCAGTAATTTCATCTCACCACGCGCTGTTTCATAAGTGTAATTGGTTAAAGGATCATCCGAATTAATATATTGATGACGATACAGCCCTGTTAATGCTTGATCAGAAAATCCAGGTTCTTTTAATTCTGTTGTCACGTCAAAGTTGGTGATAATTTTTGCGTTGGCTTGGTCATAAGAAAAAGTGGACTGACTATCTGTGACAAACGCAAAGGCATGCTCATAAAAGTATTGCAGTGTTTCAACGGATTGATCGGGCAATAATGCACTTGAAAAATAATCTTTTCCACCTAAGTCTGAGTGTATTTCTCCATTTTCTAAAATCCAATTGCTACCAACAGGTGCGAATAAGCCATAATTTGCACCATTAATGGTAATGCCAATGACATTATGATCTTGGTACCACACTTCGCCAGCACCATCCCACGGAATGTCGAGACCTGTAGATGGAGTGCTGCCCAGTGTGATGACTGCTGCTGTTGAAGGTGTTGCTGTTAATAAATTATTGTTGCCATCGTTATCTAAAAATAATTGATTGGATATCGCGCCATGGGTGCTGGACAAGTGATCAAAAGGCAAAACAAGGTTGGATGCAGTATCACCTGTTTGTAATTGCACATCACCTGTGCCGCCTGATCGCCACACTTCAACTTTAATTGAAGCATCATTTAAATTTTGCAATGTTCCGATGGTTGATGCGCCAACGCCGCGACCTTCGCTTTGTAAGTAGTGTTCACTACTATTAATATCCCCATCCATTGGAAAGAAATTGAGCGTTTGCACAAAATCAAATTTGCCATCTCCATCACTGTCGATGGATATGCGTGCTTCAACAGCATTGGCAATATGACTGCCATTGCCATCAATCGCATTGACTAATAAATCCATGTTAATTTGACCGCCATTAAAAACACCATTGACGTGATCAACTTGAAATACTTCGGTGGTGCTATTGGGTTGACCTACTGCATTTGAGCTAAATGCATTTGCTTTAATAACCACATCTGCATTGCCATCCCGTTCGTAATAAACATAAGGTGAACCATGACCAAACGTAGCGTGTAATTGATTATTGGAATCACTGTCCTGCCAATTGGCAGTGACAAAATAATCGGATGCTTTTTCGAGTACGGCACCACCATTGGTGTTCATACCCTCTAATCGAACACTGAGGTCACCATAAATTTGTTGTGCATCATCTTGATGAAAGGTGTATTCATATTTAACTTGGTTGCCAGTATTGTCATAAATATAAGTAGGCTCCGCTGTATAGCTCAAATTAAGACCATAGCTATCTGATTTCATTGCGATGGGGTCAGCATTTAATGCGCCAGAAACGGATCCAAAAAAGTGATAAGCCAACGATGAAGCCCAGTCATTGGTTGGAATGGCGTCGGTAAAATCATTGGCTACAGAGGGAGAAATGGGGACGCCGCCAAATCCAGTTACACCGACTTGTCCCGGCGGGACGTAAGTGAGATAACTGCCTGATCCTACTTGTATTATTGACATGATGCCTCGCAAAAAAACATAAAATCAATAGGTTAAAAATCACCATACAAACGTACATTTAATATAAAAATCACTATCCTTTGGTTTAAATATAGTCGGAGGTGGTGAATTTTTCAGAGATAGTATGAAAAAAAAACTAAAAAAGAAGTTGACTTGTGGATGAGTGATGTTTTTTAAATGTACAGTTTCAGTGGTTATGAAAGGGAAACAATAAACCCTTTTAAGTACTGCGTTTCAGGAATAGCGGGGTGAATAGGATGATCAGGTCCTTGATGGCATTGTTCGATGATAGAGAGTTCTTTTTGAGTGTGGATGCCCGCTTTGCGGATGGCGTTTAATAAATTTGCAGAAGACAAATGCATGGAGCAAGAAGCAGAAAATAATATGCCGTTTCTATTTAACAATTGTAGCGCGGCTTCATTTAATTTTTGATACATTTTTTCGCCGGCGGGTATGTCTTTTTTACGTTTAATTAATGCGGGTGGATCTAAAATGACGACATCAAATAATTTTTTTTGTTTTTGCAAACTATGCATTAATGCCAATGCATCACCGCATAATGTGCTGATGTTGTTCAGTCTATTTAAGGTTGCATTGGTTTGTAATTTTTCTAATGCCGATGCAGAGCGATCAATGGCGATTACTTCAATTGCATTTTTAGCGCATGGAATTGAAAAGGCACCGCAATAACTAAATACATCCAGCACGCGTTTTTGATGGCAATACGAAGCAATGCGTTGACGATTAAATCGATGATCAAAAAACCAGCCAGTTTTTTGTCCTTCTATCAGTGAAATATAAAAACGGCAGTCATTTTCAATCACTTCAATTTCGTTGGGCGGTGTATCGCCGATAACTTCAACATAATCTGATAAGCCTTCCATTTTTCTTTCTGAGCTATCGCATTTTAAGACAATATATTTTGGATGAAAAACTTGTTTTACTGCATCAATTAAAAAAGATTTTACATTTTCCATGCCGGCCGTATTAATTTGTATCACAACGACATCATTGAATTGATCGATTACAACGCCGGGCAAGCGATCGCTTTCACCAAAAACAACACGATAGTATTTTTCTGAAAATAATTGTTCCCGCTTTATTTTTGCTTGCGATATTTTTTTAATAAAAAATGCGGTGTCGATTTTATCTTGTAAATCTAGCGTTAAAATGCGAATGCATAGCAAGCAATGTGGATTGATGTAGCCAAGCGCAATGCTTTTTTCAAACGCAGTTTCAATGCGAATGAGTTCGCCAGGAACGTAGTTTTTTAAAGGTGAATGCGTTGCATCGATATCATTACTGAAAATCCAAAGATGGCCTGCTTTGATTCGACGTTCGGCATCTTTTTTTAAACGGAGCGTTTTCATTCTTTGTTGGATTTTCTATAAATCACAATGATATGGCCAATTTGGTTAACTAAAATGGCGTTGTGTTTTTCACAAATGATTTTGGCAAGTTGCTGTTTTTCAGATTTGTCTTTGCTGCTGAGTTTGATTTTAATGAGCTCGTGCGCATCTAATGCAATATCGATTTCTTTATGTATTGCATCAGTTAATCCTTTCGCACCCAAAAGAATAACAGGCTCTAAGTGGTGCGAAAGTGGTTTGAGTTTTTTGATGTCGTTATTCATTACTCTGCGCTTGTTGCTACAATTTTTTCTTTAATGCGCGCTTTTCTGCCTTTTAGGTCGCGTAAATAATATAATTTAGCGCGATGCACATGACCACGACGCAGTACTTTAACACTGTGTACCAATGGGCTGTAAGTTTGGAATACGCGTTCAACACCTTCACCGTGTGAAATTTTACGAACTGTGAAAGCAGAGTTAAGTCCGCGATTACGAACAGCGATTACATCGCCTTCGAATGCTTGTAAACGTTCGCGTTCACCTTCTTTTACTTTGATTTGAACAACAACCAAATCACCCGGTACAAATTCAGGTAATTTTTTTTGCATTTGAGCCGTTTCGATGGCTTGGATTAATTTACTCATGACCCTGTCCTATTCAGTTTCGTCGATGTACATCTGCAACAGATTTCTTTCATCTTCATTGAGAATCCGTCTTTTTAGCAAATCTGGGCGTTTTTGCCAAGTCTTTCCTAATGATTCTTTGCGTCGCCACCTATTTATGGCAGCATGATCGCCACTTTGTAGCACAGTGGGCACAGTTAAGCCATCAATTGTTTCTGGGCGCGTGTAATGCGGGTGGTCAAGCAGATCGTTTTCAAAGGAATCCTGTGCCGCAGAATCTGCATCGCCTAGCGCGTTGGGTAACAGACGAGTGATGGCATCAATTAATACCATGGCGGGTAATTCACCGCCACTGAGTACGTAATCGCCAATAGACCATTCTTCATCAACGTGTTTTTGTATGACACGCTCATCAATCCCTTCGTAACGACCTGCAATTAAAATTAATCTTTTTTCAGGTGTTTTTGCGCATTCACGCATTTTTGCTTGTGTGAGTAATTTTCCTTGAGGGGATAAGTAAATCACACGTGCTTGTTGAGGACTGTCATTTTTCGCAGCAACAATAGCGTTATGCAATGGCAAATAGGCCATTACCATGCCGGGTCCGCCACCATAAGGGCGATCATCGATACGCTTATTTGGATCATCGGTAAAATCGCGCGGGTTCCAACATTTAATCTTAATTAATTCTTGTGTCAGCGCGCGGCCAGTGATGCCATTTTTTAAAGCATCAAATATTTCAGGAAATAAGGTGATAATATCGAATCGCATTTTTATTTTAACGCTTCCCATTCAACGAGGATGATTTTTTTTTCTAAATCGATCGATTTGATTACTTGTTTGATATACGGAATATAGTGTGTTTTCTTGCCCTTGGTTGCAATGATATCGTTTGCACCCGTTTCAAAAAGATAGTCAACTACGCCAAAAGATTCGCCGTTTGTGTTAATGACTTCAAGGCCAACTAAATCACTCCAGTAATACTCATTGTCTTTGAGCTCAGGTAATGCTGTGCGATCAGTAGCGATGGTGTGATTTTTTAATAGCAGGGCTTGATCACGATCTTCGTAACCTTTAAATTTTACAATAAAAGCACTGCCATGCGGTTTGTGAGATTCGATTTCTATTGGTCGCCAAGTGGCATTATTTTTTTGATAAGCGCGAATTTGCCAATGTGCGTAATGAAAAATGTTATCTGCAGGCTCAGTAAAAGAATGGACATGAAGCCATCCTTTAACGCCAAAGGCATCGCCAATTCGACCGAGCGTGATTTTTTTGGAGTCCATAGGATTGCTTTGTGAATAGTGCTCATGTTGCACGGATTGTTGCTTTATTTCACAATGATCCGTGCTTCTGAATTATTCTGCTGATTTTTCTTCTGTTTTTTCTTCTGCTTTTGCCGCTTCTGTTTCAGCTTTGGCTTTGGCTTTAGCTGCTTTTTGAGAAGCTGCTATTTGCGCTGTTTTAAGCTCTGCTTTTTTAGGTGCTGCTTGATTTATCGCTTCGCCTTTTGCAATACGATGCAACAACAATGAAACGCGTTCTGATGGTTGCGCACCACGTTCTGTCCAATATGCAACGCGTTCTTGATCCAATTGCAAATGGGTTTCAGGACCCCGTGCCATGGGATTGTAAAAACCAAGGCGTTCAATAAAACGACCACCGCGTGCTTTGCGAGAATCAGCAACCACCACGTGATAAAAAGGGGCTTTTTTTGCGCCGCCACGTGCTAAACGAATAACTACCATTCTTAAAATTCCTCTTTGAAATGCATTTCAAAACTTTGTAGGCAGGCATTCTACGGAAAAATAGTGCAGTTGGGAAGAGTGGCGCTATCTTTGTGGTGCGGGGGTTTCGCAAATGAAATTAGTTAACGCAAAAAAGTACGTTTCGTTATGTCTTTAGCATAGATTGATTGGTGGTTTTGCTTCTTTTGAGTGTTTCTTTGAGCGCTTCCCATTTTTGTTCAATTGCAGTGTCGTTTGTTTCCTGTTGATTTTTTAAAATGTGTTTTTCAGCTTCTGCCAGTAAATTGCCAGAAGATCTGCTGTAGGGATATTTTCTTACTGATTCACGCAGTGCTAGCGCTAGCGCAATATGTACTGCATCATTTTCAGCGGGCGTGGCATTTTCTTCATGATTTTGCTCAAGAAAATTTGTTAAGGCCAAGATAATCATTTCTTCTGGGGTCACTGCTCGAGGCGATTTTTTATTTACATGAAAGACTTTAAACATGATTGTTTGATCTTGTTGCAGTGATTATTCTTTTAATTTATTGGGTAATTGTGATAATAATTCCGGTGGCAAGCGATCTTTGTATTGTTCAAGTTGACGCATTTGTTTTTCCATTTTATTGCCACTGAAACGTTTTAACATTTTTTGCATTTTTTCAAATTGCTTTAATAATTTTCCGATGTCTTGTGTGCTGGTGCCAGAACCTTTTGCAATGCGTTGTTTGCGAGAACCATTCATTAACGCAGGAAAGCGACGTTCTTTTTTGGTCATTGATAAAATGATGGCTTCCATTTTCACGATGATCGCATCATCCATCATATCCGCTGTGCCTTTGGGGATTTTTGCAAATCCGGGCATTTTATCGAGTATCGATTGCATACTGCCCATTTTTTTCATTTGATTTAATTGCGCTAAAAAATCATTAAAGTCAAAACGTTTTCCAGACTGTAATTTTTTTGCAATTTTGTCAGTTTCTTTTTTGTCGACTTTTTCTTTGACAGATTCAACTAAGCTGACAATATCACCCATGCCCAAAATGCGTGATGCCGCGCGATCAGGGTGAAATACGGAAAAACCATCCATTTTTTCGCCAGTACCGACAAATTTGATGGGCTTTCCTGTGATGATACGCATTGATAATGCAGCACCACCGCGTGCATCACCATCCGTTTTGGTTAAGACAACGCCGGTTAATTCTAGTTTGTCGTTAAATGTTTTGGCGATCGTGGCAGCATCTTGTCCTGCCATGCTATCCACTACTAATAATGTTTCTGTGGGTTGTGATGTACGACTGATTTCTTGAATTTCATGCATCATGGCATCATCAATATGCAAACGACCCGCGGTATCAATAATAAGCACATCAACAAATTGTTTTTTTGCTTGATCGATGGCATTTTTGACAATATCAAGTGGTTTGTCATGCGTTGTTGATGGAAAGTGCGCCACTTCAACTTGTTTGGCGAGTGTGGCTAATTGTTCCAGTGCTGCAGGACGATAAATATCAGTTGATGTGACCATCACGGTTTTTTTCAATGTGGACGATAAGTGTTTTGCAAGTTTCCCTGTTGTGGTGGTTTTGCCTGAACCTTGCAAGCCCGCCATCAAAATAACCACAGGTTTTTGCGCGCGTAAATTAATGTCGCTGGTTTCGCCGCCTAAAATAGTAATCAGCTCATCTTGAACCAGTTTTACAAATGCATCTTCTGGACGTACATTTTTAATGATGGTTTGTCCGATGGCTTTTTCAGTCACTGCCTCGATAAATGTTTTAATGACAGGCAAAGCGACGTCGGCTTCAATTAAAGCTTTTCGAATGTCAGTAATGGCATCTTTGATATTAGATTCCGTGAATTGTTTAATGCCGCGTAATTTTTGAAACGTACTGGCAAAACGATCGGTTAGTTGCGTAAACATGATGAGCCATCCATTACAGTTTTTTGAGGGATTATAGGGGTAACTTCGAGCCAGGGCAATGATATGATATTCTGAGTATCGTGTTCCTTGATTGAAAATCTAAAATAAAGTACTTGGAAGCGTGACATGTTTATCGCAATTTTAATTTTTCTAATTTTATTGGCGGCATTTTTTTCAGCAGCTGAAACTAGCATGATGGCGGTAAACCGATATCGTTTGCGCCACCTTTCCAAAAAATCAGATAAACGTGCGACGCGCGTATTGAAATTATTAGAACGTCCGGATCGTGTATTGGGTGTGACGTTGATGGGAAATACGTTTGCAGAAATTTTAGCGTCGGCAGTTGCAACGGTGGTCACGGTAAAATGGTTTGGAGAAACGGGCGCTTTAATTTCTGCTGTTTTACTAACGGTTATCGTATTAATTTTTGGAGAGATCGCACCAAAAACATTAGCTGCATTGCATGCGCAGCGTATCGCATTTCGAGCAGTCACGCCCTTAACTTGGTTGCTTAAAATATTATATCCATTCGTTTGGTTTGTGAGTGCTATTGCAAATGGTGCGTTGCGTATTTTTGGTGTGCGTGCCGATCAATGTTTGCATGAATCGTTATCCATTGATGAGTTGCGTTCAATTGTGCGTGAGGTTGCTGGAAAAACATCTTCGAAGTACCAAGAACTCTTGTTGCGTGTTTTAGATTTACAGCAAATTACAGTTGAAGAAGTCATGGTGCCGAAAAATGAAATTGACGGTATTGATTTAGAAGCAGATTGGAATACGATAGTGACACGTATTCTTCAAAGTTCGCATGCCTATTTGCCTTTGTATCGGGAAGAGATTAATAAAACACAAGGCATGCTGTGTATGCGCGAAGTGTTAGTGAAATTATATGAAGGACGATTGGATAAAACGGCATTGTTGCATTGTGCACATGAGGTGCATTTTATTCCGCAAGGTGCTTTTTTGCATCAACAATTACTCAATTTCCAACGAGAAAACCAAGCTGTTGGGTTGGTTGTAGATGAATATGGCGATATCCAAGGCATTTTGATGTTGCGTGATGTATTGGAAGAAATTGCGGGTGATTTTGTGATGGATCCATTGGAAATGGAGCAGCTGATTTCTGTGCAAGAAGATGAGAGTGTTCTGGTGGATGCAAGTATCAGTTTGCGTGATTTAAATCGCTTGATGCATTGGCATTTGCCTGTACGTGGTGCGCGAACGTTGAGTGGATTGATGATTGCTTATTTAGAAAGTATTCCAAAAACAATATTGTGTGCACGCATCGCTGGTTTTCCCATGGAGGTTATTTCTGTTTCTGAAAATACAATTGTCCAAGTGCGCATTTGGCCGACGTTATATCGCTCATCTGCAACCGAATAAAAAACAGGGTATTTCTTTACTGGAATCAATTATCGTGATGATGTTGATTGTCGTATTGCTTTTTTCAAGTGTGATGACATACCGGTATTTTATCTACCGCTATCGTGTATCAGCTTGGATAAATCATTTTGTGGGTGCGTTACATTATGCGCGTATGACGGCCATGACATCCCAAGTCACTGTTACTTTATGCGCACGCAAGAAAAATAATCAGTGCGGGCTGCATTGGCAAAAAGGACAGGTCATTTTCAATCAAAAAAATCAGCATGTTTACCGTGTACTGTCTGCGATACCGTCAGGGTATCGTTTGTTTTGGAAAAGCACATTGAGTCAGTCGGATGCATTACGATGGCGTGCAGATGGATTTACGCGTGGGCAGCAAGGCAGCTTTTTATTGTGTGCTGATAAGCATCAGAACCCATTTTCTGCGAAAATCATTATTTTACGTACAGGTAGGATACGAAGTGAGATGGGTGAGATTCCGGATTGTAAGTGATCGTGTTACATTACCCGACATTACGGTTATCCATTGGAGAGAAAAAGTTGAGCACGCGATTAATATTGTTGGGGCCGCCTGGTGCTGGAAAGGGAACACAAGCCAAACTATTGGTGACGCGATTGAATATCGTTCAGATTTCTACGGGTGATATGTTGCGTGCTGCAGTCAGAGCGGGTACGTCGCTGGGAAAACAGGTCAAGCAGGTGATGGATTCAGGTTCATTGGTTTCTGATAGCGTGATTATTGATTTAGTGAAAGCGCGTATCGCACAGCCAGATTGTCAAAAAGGATTTTTATTTGATGGGTTTCCGCGCACGATTGCGCAGGCGGATGCATTAAAGCAAAACGGCATACATCTCAATTATGTCATTAATATTGAAGTACCTGATGAAGACATTATTTTACGTATGAGTGGTCGCTGGGCGCATGCACCGTCGGGTCGTACTTATCACGTCGTTTTTAATCCCCCTAAAAAACCAGGTCTGGATGATGTAACTGGTGAGGCGTTAATTCAGCGTGATGATGATCGCGAAGAGACCGTACGCAAACGCTTAGCGATTTATCATCAGCAGACACAGCCATTATTGAAATATTATCGCGATTGGATGTTGAGTGACAAAAATGCGCCGCGGTATTGCTCGGTGAATGGTGTTGGCACGCTAGAAGCGGTGCAAGCGCGCATTATAAAAGAAATGGATGTCGACTCATCAATGAATGCCGCAGAAAGATAAAATCAAAATAAACAAAGGAGTGTTCAAATGGCAATTGCAAAATTGACAGCAAAAGATTTTGATCAGGCATTGGAAACGCATTCGTTGCTGCTGATTGATTTTTGGGCCGAATGGTGTGGGCCTTGTAAAGCGTTTGGGAAAATCATGTCGACCTTATCCGATGATTACCCGGATATTTTTTTTGCGAGTGTGAATGTAGAGATAGAAAAAGACTTAGCAGAAGAATTTGCGGTGCGCTCTATTCCATTCGTCATGATTATTAAAAATCGCACAGTGGTTTATGCTGAATCTGGTGTATTGTCAGCGCCTGCATTGCGTGAGCTATTGGATCAGGCAAAAGCATTGACTACTTGAGTGGGTTGGTGATGGCGGTTTGAAGATAGCTGTGTCGTCATTTTTAGGGTAAAAAAAAGCCGCTAATCCAAAGGCAACTAGCGGCTTCACTGCTTTAAGAAAAATGATTATTTCTTCTTAGCAGCAGGACGGCCTCTACGTTTACGTTTAGCGCCTTTTTTTGCAACCGTTTTTTTCGCAGTTTTGCGTTTCACAGTTTTGCGTTTCGCAGTTTTGCGTTTCGCAGTTTTGTGTTTAACGGCTTTACCTTTTTTCTTAGCAGCACCTTTCTTTGCTTTGGTGACGTGCTTTACTTTTTTTGTAGTTTTCTTTTTTGTAACTTTGCGTTTTTTTGCTGGCATTCTAATTTCTCCCTAAATATTTAGTTTAAAAAAACGACATATTTATTTTACAATGAAAATCAATAAGATCAAACTTTTTGATCAATTCTTATCGTTTTTTCTCTTTTTTTTGCATTTTTGTCGCGTTTGAAAGAAAAAATGATAGAATTTCAAGAATTTTGTGTCGTATCGACCATCAAAACTGATTTTTAATTACTGTGTGGAGTAAACATTCATGTCATCGCAATTTAAATTTTTATCTCATTTATTATCAGTGAGTCTTTTTTTATTTGTGTTTTCGCCGATTACATTTGCAGAAACGCAGTTTTCGCCTATTGTTGGATATTGGCAAACCATCGATAGTAAAACCAAGCGACCTTCTTCCGTTATTCAGTTCTATGCGCGTGGAAAATTGTTTTATGGGAAAGTTGTTAAAGCATATCCTTTGCCTGATGAGCAAAAAAGCAGTTTATGTGTTCATTGTAAGGGTATTCAGAGAGATAAGCCGATTATCGGATTAATTATTATTAACAATATGACCTGTCAAAATGATGTTTGTCACGGTGGAACGATTTTGGATCCACGCAGTGGAAAGGTGTATCATGCAACGATGCGTTTGGTGCATGCAGGTCGGCAATTGAAAGTGCGCGGATATTTGGGGATCGCATTGTTTGGGAAAACGGTTGTGTGGAATCGTGTTTCTAAAAAAGAAGCGCAATAATGAATGATTGTTTTAGAAAGATTGAATAAGGAGATAACAGATGTCTTTCTTGGTGATTTTAGTGTGTTTGATTTTGCAGTGGTCATTGAATTTGACCAGTGCGCCTTATCAACGAAATTGGGCGGAACATTATGTGACTTGGATGCGAAACAAGTTCGCGAAGCTCGCAGAAGGACATAATATTTTTGGTGTGATTGTTTTGGCATTGCCGATTGTGATTGTATCCAGCTTACTTTTCACGATCGTTTATCATCTTTTTGGGCATGTAGGGTACTTGTTATTTAGTTTGGCTTTATTGTGGTATTGCAGTGATGTAACCTTTTTGAAACAGGAAACAGCAGATATTTTTTCACAGAGCTACAAAAAAATATTTTCAGTGCTGTTTTGGTATTTTGTTTTTGGGCCTGTCGGTTTGACGCTTTATATAGTTGTTCGGACACTGCAAACTTATTTATTTGAACAAAAGTATTTTACTGTTTTGTTGGGTGTGTTGGATTGGTTGCCGATGCGTTTATTGGGTTTAAGCTTTGCTTTGGTCGGAAATTTTGGTGCTGTATTTAAAGAGTGGTTCAAGGTTTTATGGCAGGGCTTGCTTGATAACCATATGCAATTGAATAGCTGGGGCGATGCTGCGTTAGGAGCCGACAAAAATAACGCTGAGCAAGTTATATTGGTAAGACGCGCATTAATAGTATGGTTGGTGGTAATGGCGTTAGTGACAATTGGGATTTGGGTTGGATAAGTTGGTGCATTCTATTTATTCGTGCTATCTTTTCCCGCATTAAAAATCCGTTGTGGTTGTTCCGTTATTTTTGTACAGACATCCCTGTGTAGGGGGTGTCTTCATTGTGTTATTATGAAACACTTTTCGTTTGTTTTGAGGAATTAAATAATGAGCGAGCCAAAGCAATTTCCTATTCAAGATTGTGATCCGCAAGAGACGCAAGAATGGATTGATGCATTGGATTCTGTGCTCGCATTTGAAGGAACAGATCGCGCTCAGTTTCTATTAAAAACGGTGATGCGTTACGCTAGTCAGCGTGGCATTGCATCGTCGAGTATCAATACCGCCTATATTAATAGTATCCCGATTGCTGATGAAGCGGTGATGCCGATAGCGGATCATGCTTTATTTGAAAAGCTTACCAACTGTATGCGCTGGAATGCCATTGCGATGGTTATGCGCGCTGGAAAAATATCTTCTGAATTAGGTGGGCATATTGCGAGCTTCGGCTCTATTGCGACTTTATTTGAAATTGGACTGCAGTATTTTTTCCATGCGAAATCCGACAACCATGGCGGTGATCTTATTTATTTCCAAGGGCATTCATCACCTGGTATCTATGCGCGTGCATTTTTGGAAAATCGCATTACAGAAAAACAACTGGATGGTTTTCGACAAGAATTTTCTCGAGGTGGTGTTTCTTCTTATCCGCATCCGTGGTTGATGCCAAATTTCTGGCAATTTCCAACTGTATCGATGGGTCTTGGACCTTTAATGGCAATTTATCAGGCGAGTTTTTTAAAATATTTGCATCATCGTGAATTAGCTAGCACTCAAAATCGTCGTGTATGGGTTTTTTGCGGTGATGGCGAGCTGGGTGAGCCGGAGTCATTGGGTGCATTAAATATGGCGGCTCGTGAAAAACTCGACAATCTTATTTTTGTGATCAATTGTAATTTGCAACGTCTTGATGGACCAGTTTGGGGAAATGGTAAAATCATTCAGGAATACGAAGGTGTATTTCGTGGTGCAGGATGGAATGTGATTAAAGTCATCTGGGGATCGAGTTGGGATGCCTTGTTTGAAAAAGATAAAAGTGGATTGCTCATGCAGCGCATGGGTGAATTGGTAGATGGTGAATTTCAAAAAATGTCGGCCAATGATGGCGCTTATTTTCGTGAGCATTTTTTTGGAAAATATCCTGAATTATTAGATTTGGTTTCACATTTGTCTGATGAGGAATTAAAAAGGCAGTTATGTGTTGGCGGACATGATTCACAAAAAGTTTATGCTGCTTATGCAGCTGCGGTTACGCATAAAGATCAACCGACGGTGATTTTGGCGCAAACTGTGAAAGGGTTTGGTATGGGCAAAAGCGGTGAAGCATTAAATGTGGCGCACCAAACAAAAAAAATGCCGCTTGAAGAGTTAAAGCATTTTCGTGAGCGTTTTGGTTTAGATTTGTCTGATGCGGATATCGAACAATTAAATTATTACAAACCCAAATCTGATTCTCCTGAAATGCAGTTTTTAATTCAACAAAGAAAAAAACTAGGTGGCTCATTACCTGCGCGTAATCCAAACTGTGAAAAATTAACGGTCACTGAGTTATCCGCTTTTCAATCGATTTTAGACGGTTCGGGTGACCGTGAAATTTCTAGCACAATGGCATTCGTGCGAATTTTGTCGGTCTTGTTAAAAGATGCAAATATTAAAGAGCGTATCGTACCCATTGTCGCTGATGAATCTCGTACGTTTGGTATGGAAGGATTGTTTCGACAAATCGGTATTTATTCCCCTTTGGGTCAGCAATATCAGCCTGAAGATAAAAATCAATTAATGTATTACCGCGAAGATACTAAAGGGCAATTATTGCAAGAAGGTATTTCTGAAGCGGGGGCGATGTCAGCATGGGTTGCTGCAGCTACTTCGTATTCATCTAATCATGTGCCCATGATTCCATTTTATGTTTATTACTCGATGTTTGGTTATCAACGCTTTGGTGATTTGGTATGGGCATCCGGTGATATGCGCGCACGCGGATTTATTATGGGCGGCACAGCAGGTCGTACGACATTAGCAGGCGAAGGATTACAGCATCAAGATGGTCATAATTTTATGATGTTTAGTATGGTGCCGAATTGTGTGTCATACGATCCTACTTTTTCTTATGAGTTAGCTGTGATTATTCAAGATGGTTTGCGTCGAATGTATGCCAATCAAGAAGATATTTTTTATTACATCACGTTAATGAATGAAAACTATCATCACCCAAAAATGCCAGATGGCGTTGAAGCGGGCATTTTAAAGGGAATGTATTTATGGCAGAAATCAGGAATTAAAAAAGAAGCATCGGCTGTTCAATTGCTGGGTTCTGGTGCAATTCTAAATGAGGTGATTCAAGCGGCAGCCATTTTAGAAAAAGAATTTCATGTTTCTGCTAATGTGTGGAGTGTGACCAGCTTTAATGAATTGCGTAAAGACATGGACACGGTTGATCGCGAAAATCGGCTGCATCCATCAGAAAAACGCAAGTTGTGTTATGTAGAACAGTGTTTGAAAGACAATACAGTGCCTGTGATTGCCGCAACGGATTATATGAAATTAAATGCAAATCAAATTCGTTCTGCAATTCATACGCCTTATTATGTATTGGGTACAGATGGTTTTGGACGAAGCGATACGCGTGCAGCGTTGCGTGATTTCTTTGAAGTTGATGCAAAAATGATTGCATACACTGCACTGTACGCATTATTTGAATCTGGAAAATTAGATCAACATGCCTTATTGGATGCGCAGAAAAAATTAAACATTAATGCAGATAGAGCAGAACCAATTAAAGTGTGATGACACTGAACGGATAATGGATAACGTAGAGGTTATAGTGAGCAAAGAAATTAAAATCCCTGATATTGGTACTGCTAACAAAGTGGATGTGATTGCTGTGTTAATTAAAGTAGGTGATACCATTGCGGTAGATACTCCGCTGGCAACATTGGAAGGGGATAAAGCCAGCATGGATATTCCATCAACTGAAGTCGGCGTGGTTGAATCAGTTGCGATTAAGGTCGGCGATAAAGTCGGTGAAGGCGCGGTAATTTGTACGCTAAAGCAGTCATCTGCGGATGCAAAAACGGAAAATAAAGAGAGCACGTCTGCAACAGCGCCTACGTCAGAAAAAAAATCAGAAAAAGAAGTAGTGGTTTCGCCAAGTAAGGAAACGCCGCGTGCGTTAGCTGATGATGATAACGTTTCTCTTGTGCATGCGAGTCCTGCTGTTCGTAGATTGGCGCATGAATTGGATGTCAATTTATCGCAAGTTAAAGGCACGGGTGAAAAAAATCGCATCACTAAAGATGATATTAAAAATTATTTATCACGCGGTAGCGCTGGTCACTCAGGTTTTTCTGTGTTGCCACAGCCGATCGTTGATTTTGCAAAATTTGGCGCTATTGAAACACAGGCGCTATCGAAAATTAAAAAAATATCAGGCGCAAATTTGCATCGTAACTGGGTTTCTATTCCGCATGTCACTCAATTTATTGAGGCTGACACAACAGAATTAGAAAAATTTCGTCAAGCCAACAAAGAGATGGCTATAAAAAAAGGATTTAAATTAACGCCGCTTGTTTTTATTATGAAAGCGGTTGTATCTGCGTTGAGAAAATTCCCGCAATTTAATGCCTCATTGGATGCGAGCGGCGAACAGTTAATTTTGAAAAAATATTTTCACATTGGTGTTGCTGTTGACACGCCCAACGGTTTGGTTGTCCCGGTCATTCGTGATGTTGATAAAAAGGGATTGTTTGATTTGGCTAAGGAGTTAGAAACCGTGAGTGCAAAAGCCCGCGATGGAAAATTAACAATGCCTGATATGCAGGGCGGTTGTTTTTCAATTTCAAGCTTGGGCGGTATTGGTGGAACCGCGTTTACGCCTATTATTAATGCACCAGAAGTAGCCATTTTAGGTGTCTCGCAATCAACACAAAAACCAGTTTATATTAAAGAGCATTTTGTGCCGCGATTAATGCTGCCATTATCGTTATCCTATGATCATCGTGTGATTGATGGTGCAGATGGTGCGCGATTTGCAGTGTATTTATCACAATGCTTATCAGATATTAGGACGTTGTTGTTATAGTTGTTATCCAGTATTAGATATGAGCTGGCAGTAAAAATAACTTTAAACTGTGTTTCTCATTTTCATACAGATAATAAATAATTTTTTAATTTGAGGATTTTTTATGTCAGATTCTATACATGCTGAAGTGGTGGTTTTGGGTAGTGGTCCTGGTGGATATTCTGCTGCATTTCGTGCTGCTGATTTAGGTAAAAAAGTTATTTTAATTGAGCGTTACGATGTGATTGGTGGTGTGTGTTTGAATGTAGGCTGTATTCCATCGAAAGCGTTATTGCATGTCGCAAAAGTAGTTGATGATGCGCAAGATCTTGCTGCGCACGGTGTTGAATTTGGTAAACCAAAATTAAATGTGGATAAAATTCGTGATTATAAAAATGGTGTTATCAAAAAACTAACGGGTGGTTTGGCCATGATGGCAAAACAACGCGGTGTGCAAATCATGACGGGCGAAGGTCAATTTGCAGACGCAAAAAAAATTATTGTCACGAAAGATAATAAAAAAACTGAAGTTACTTTCGATAACTGCATTATTGCAGCAGGTTCGTTACCCGTAAAATTACCATTCATTCCAGAAGATCCGCGTGTGATTGATTCAACCGGCGCATTAGAATTGGGAAAAACAGATGGTGAGTTATTGGTTTTAGGCGGTGGCATTATTGGATTAGAAATGGCGACCGTGTATCACACGCTGGGTGCAAAAATTTCGGTTGTGGAAATGATGGATCAATTAATTCCGGGCGCCGATCGTGATGTTGTGGTGCCTTTGCATAAACGCCTTGAAAAACGCTATGAAAGCATCATGCTAAAAACCAGCGTAACAAAAGTCACTGCTGCGAAAGAGGGTTTGTGGGTTACGTTTGATGGCGCCAACGCACCCAAAGAAAATCCAAAACGATATGATCGTATTTTAGTAGCAGTGGGTCGTCGTCCAAACGGAAAATTAATTGGTGCTGACAATGCAGGTATTAAAGTCGATGAGCGTGGATTTATTCCCGTTGATAAGCAAATGAAAACGAATGTGGCGGGTATTTACGCAATCGGTGATATCGTTGGTAATCCAATGCTGGCACATAAAGCATCGAGCGAAGCGCATGTTGCAGCAGAAGTGATTGCCGGTAAAAAACATTATTTTGATCCAAAATGTATTCCCTCTGTTGCGTATACGGATCCTGAAATTGCGTGGGTTGGATTAACTGAAAATCATGCAAAGGAAAAAGGCATTCAATTCGAAAAAGCAGTCTTTCCTTGGATGGCATCCGGTCGCGCATTATCAGTTGATCGTACAGAAGGGTTTACAAAATTAATTTTTGATGAAAAGCATCATGTGATTGGCGGCGCAATTGTGGGTGTGAATGCCGGTGAATTAATCAGCGAAATTGCGCTTGCTATTGAAATGAATTGTGATGTGGAAGATATTGCATTGACGATTCATCCGCATCCAACGTTATCTGAATCTGTTAAAATGGCGGCTGAAGTGTTTGAAGGTACTGTGACGGATTTGTATCTACCAAAAAAGAAATAATAGAAGTGTCAATGGAAATAGAAATTGACGCATATTATTTAAATTGCGCCACATAAGTATCAATTAATTCTCTACCAATGCTCATTAAAGGCGGTAGTGTTGGTAGAGAATCCATATCAAACCATTGAGCATCTTCAATTTCTTTTTCATCAATATGAATTTCACCACTTAAATATTCCGCAGTAAATCCAACCATCAGTGAATCAGGAAATGGCCATGGTTGTGATCTAACGTATTTTAAATTGGATACACGAAGACCCACTTCTTCAAAAATTTCTCGGTGCACGGTTTCTTCAAGTGATTCCCCCGGCTCTACAAATCCAGCAAGTGTGCTATATACGTTTATTGGAAAATGCGGTGAGCGCGCGAGTAATATTTTTTTGCCATGGGTGATTAATACAATCATGCACGGTGAAATACGTGGATAACTCACATGGTTGCACTGTGAGCAAATCAGCGCTTGTTCATCAGCTTTATTTTTATTTTCATGGCCACAGACACCGCAATAGTGATGTGTTTTTCGCCAATGATCTAAATGATTTGCGCGGCATGCTAATAAGAAATTATTTTTTTCCAATAAGCTGCCTGTTGTGCGTAGATGCGTTTTGATGTAATCAACACTATCAGCAATATTATTTTTCTCTGAAATTAAGTAACAGGCTTCGTTTGATTCTGCGAAACAATAAAAATGCTGTTCAGATTGAAATAAATGTGAGACTTCATGCCATTGAGGGATTTTTTTTTCATGCAGCAAGTAAATTTGTTGATGCTCAAATGCAAAAATAAAATCGTGTGGCTTGGGTGCAGAAACGGTGTGAAATCGTTTGGTAATCATGACTATTATTCTCTATTCAGGTGACTTTTAAATTTTCGCAGGAGTTGCGTATGTGAGCAAGCAAAGGAATCACGCATGCATGCATAAATCACTGTCTTGTTCAAATAATATCCTGTAAGCTGCACGCCTACTGAATATATCGTTCAGTACAGTTCGATCATATTAAAAGAGAAACACAGAATGAATTTTGATTCGTTGGGATTATCCGCTCCCATTTTAAAAGCGCTCGATGAGCAAGGTTATAAAACACCTTCTCCTATTCAGTTAAAAGCAATTCCTGCGATTATGGAAGGCCGTGATGTGATGGCCGCAGCGCAAACCGGAACTGGTAAAACAGCCGGATTCACATTGCCAATTTTACAACAGTTATCACAAGGCGAAAGCGTACAGCCTGGACAAGTTCGTACTTTGGTACTAACACCAACACGTGAATTAGCGGCACAAGTCGCGCAAAGTGTTGCAACCTATGGAAAAAATTTATCATTGCGTACAGCCGTTGTATTCGGTGGGGTAAGTATTAATCCACAAATAAATGCATTGAGAAAAGGGGTTGATATTCTAGTGGCAACGCCGGGACGTTTGTTGGATTTATATCAACAGCGTGCAATGCAATTTCATCAATTAAGCGTACTGGTTTTAGATGAAGCCGATCGCATGTTAGACATGGGATTTATTCATGATATTAAAAAAATTATGGCGCTTCTGCCAAGAAAGCGTCAAAATTTAATGTTTTCCGCTACTTTTTCAAATGAGATTCGTGCATTGGTAAAAGGCATGATGAATAATCCCGTTGAAATTTCAGTCACGCCGCCGAATTCAACTGTCACGTCTATTGAACAGTGGGTTTGCCCAGTTGATAAAAAACAAAAAGCAGCTTTATTATCGCATTTGATTTGGGAAAACCGTTGGGAACAAGTATTGGTATTTGCTAGAACAAAACACGGTGCCAATCGATTGGCTGAATTTTTATTGGAAAATGACATTCCAACGCTCGCGATTCACGGCAATAAAAGTCAGGGCGCACGCACCAAAGCATTGGCCAATTTTAAAAGCGGTACTATCCGTGTTTTAGTAGCGACGGATATTGCAGCACGAGGTTTGGATATTGAATTATTACCACATGTGGTGAATTTTGATTTGCCCAATATTCCAGAAGATTATGTGCATCGTATTGGTCGCACAGGACGCGCTGGTGCAACCGGTGAAGCCATATCTTTGGTGAGTGCAGATGAAGTGGGTTTGTTGCGTGATATTGAGCGATTAATTAAAAAAACATTGCCCCGCAAAACCATTGATTCATTTGAGCCATCGCATGTTGTGCCAAAAACAGAATCAGTGAAATTAGATTCGCGTCCACGTCGTGATGAATCGCGTCGTCCATCATCACGCCCGAATTCACGTTCACGATTTGAGAAAACGGATTCACGTCCCAGTCGTGACGAGCCACGTCGCACGTCATCACGTCCAAATTCACGTTCACGATTTGAAAAAACGGATTCACGCCCCAATCGTGATGAACCACGTCGTGCATCGTCCAGTTCACATTCACGATTTGAGAAAACGGATTCACGTCCCAGTCGTGACGAGCCACGTCGCACGTCATCACGTCCAAATTCACGTTCACGATTTGAAAAAACGGATTCACGCCCCAGTCGTGATGAACCGCGTCGTGCATCGTCCAGTTCGCATTCGCGATTTGAGAAAACGGATTCACGCCCCAGTCGTGACGAGCCACGTCGCACGTCATCACGTTCATATTCGCGTGATGATCAGTTTGGCAGAAAAGATAAAAAAGACAGTGTAGAAAAAAAATATAAGACTTATGAATCTCGTGATCGTGACAGTGATGCGCGCCCGCCACGTAAAAAATTGTGGCTTTCCGCTAAGAAAAAAACATCGGGTGGTAATCGAAGTTTTTCGAAGAAACGATGATAGATCTCTTGAGTAGTATCGATTAATAGGCAATCTTTTCGCCTTTTCTTGGAAAAGGGTTGCACAAAATATTTTCTCCTCCCTTTGTAAAAGGGATGTTGGGAGGGATTTTTAAAAAAAACATTTATGAAATCTCCCTCAATCTCCCTTTTTTAAAGAGGGGGGGTTATTTAATATGAAATTAATTGATACAACAAACCTTTTGAAAAAAGAGGTTGTGAGCGAATGAAATGAGTGAGCTGGAGAATTTTTTAATATAAAATCCTCCCTGATTTGTTGCGCAAATTTGTCCCCTTTATCAAAAGGGACGATTGATCAGCGTATTTGTTCGTGTGAGGGAGCCATGAATTATTTTTTAGGAATTGATGTCAGCACAACTGCTTCAAAAGCAGTATTAATTGATCAAACAGGTGCAGTGATTGCTATTCATGCTAATTCACATGCGCCATTCTCAGTGCCATCACAGCCATTATGGTCAGAGCAAAATCCAAATGATTGGACATCTGCAGCAATTGATGCGATTAAAAATGTGGTGCAAAAAGTGGATGCCAAAAAAATCCTGTGCATTGGATTAACAGGACAAATGCATGGGTTGGTCATTCTAGATCGTTATAAAAAACCCATTCGTGCGGCTATATTATGGAACGATCAACGTAGCAGTGCGGAGTGTCTTGAGATTGAAAATGAATTGGGCCATGATTTTTTATGTCAGCACATCGGATCAAAAATTTTGCCCTGTCATTTGTTATCAAAATTACGTTGGTTAAAAAAACAGGAGCCGCATCATTACCAAAAGATAAGTCATATCATTACGCCTAAAGATTATGTGCGTTTTTGTTTGAGTGGTGTATTGGCGGTTGATAAATCAGATGGATCTGGTTTTGGATTAATGGATATCGCAAAACGTGATTGGTCAGATGTGATGTTGGAATCGCAACATATACCAAAATCTTGGTTGCCTGACTTATTTGAATCTATCGATATTTGCAGTGTGATTAATGAAGCAGGCGCTAATGCAACAGGATTAAAAATAGGTACTCCGATTATTGCGGGTGCTGGCGATCAACCCGCACAAAGTGTGGGATGTCATTTAATTGATTCGCGTACAATGAGTTTGCAAGTGGGTACTTCTGGTGTTGTTACAAAAATAGATGATTATGTGCCAGCAAAACAAGGTGAATATTTAAATTATTGTCATACGCAATCATCACAGTGGATAGCAATGGGATTAACAGCTTCTGCTGCAGGCAGTTTACGTTGGTTTCGCGATCATATTGCAATGCGTTATTCATTTAAAGAAATTGATGAAATGGCTGCTTCTGTTTCGCCCGGTTCAGACGGATTATTATTTACGCCCGATATTGGCGGCAATATTCATCCGCATGCGAATGCCAATGCACGCGGGCATTTTGTTGGATTCACTGAACGTCATACATTGGCGCATATGGCGCGTGCTGTATTAGAAGGTGTTGCATTCAGTTTGCGTGAAATGGCAGAAGTAATGAACAGGCAATCAAACGCGCAACCCAATCATTTTATGATAAGCGGCGGTGCTGCTAATAGCTTGTTATGGAAAACTATTTTTGCTGATATTTTTCAAAAACCATTAAATACAGTGAACAATGTAGAAGGGGCAGCTTTTGGTGTTGCTATTATGGCAGGCGTTGCAGTGCAGCAGTGGCCATCAGTGGAAGTAGCTTGTGAAAGGCTTGTAAAACCAGGAGAATTGATTGAACCTAGCAATAAAGATCAATATGAGCAGTCTTATTTTCAATGGAAATTAGTCTACCCTTCGGTCAAAAATATTTGGCATTGTGGTTGAATTAATTGATAATGATCTTATTCAAAAAAGGATCTGCTATGAAAAATCGATATAAAAAGATATTGTTGTTTTCTTCTGTTGCTGTTTTCGTTGTTTTATTAGCAAGTTGTGCGCGCACACCATCAGTATCGTTGTCATCAGTGAGCGCACCAAACACAACCAATAAAATGGCATTGCGTATTTATAATGTATTGCCAATGTATGCTGAAGCTGCAAAAACAAGTTGGAAGCCCATTCGCATAACTGCGCCGCTGACGGTGGGTAGACGTAACAATATTATTCCCACTATTCGTGAACGATTGATTGCGTTGCATGATATGTCTGGTTTTGATAATCACAGCACATTGTATGATTCACAATTACGCGCAGGTGTTGTGCAATTTCAGATATTAAATGGATTAACGGGTAATGGTGTGCTTGATCAGCAAACCATTTATGCATTAAATATTACGCCTGCACAACGATATAATGAATTAGTGCAAAGCATGTATGAATGGGCAAAATATCCAGAAGATGAAAATAGTCGTTATATCCAAGTGAATATCCCCAGCTATGAAATGCATTTGATTGATCATGGTAATGAGGTGTTGCATATGCGCGTGATTGTGGGGCGTGAATCGCGTCCAACGCCGGTGTTAACGTCGAAAATCAGAACGATTGTATTTAATCCGACATGGACAGTGCCACGAACCATTTTAGCAAAAGATGTTATTCCTGGGATGCAAAAAAATCCCAATTATTTGAAAGAACATTATGACATGCGCATTTATGCGAATCATGATAAAAATGCACCAGAAATTAATCCATCCACCATTGATTGGCAAACTGCAACGGTTGGAAATTTTAGATATCGTGTGACAGCGCCGCCCAGTGATGTGAATCCATTGGGTCGCGTCAAATTTATTTTTGAAAATGATCACGATGTTTATATGCATGACACCCCAGCAAAAGGTTTGTTTGCGTTGAATGATCGTGCACGTAGTTCAGGATGTGTTCGTCTTCAGCATCCTATGGAATTGGTGCGTTATTTTTATGCTAACAATACTGATTTAGATGAAACATTAGTGAATGATTATTTATCAACACGACAAACGAAATTTATTCAGTTGCGAAATCCGATGCCCATTTATTTGACTGATATTCCTGCTTGGATTGGTCGTGATGGCCATGTACATTTTAGTCGCTATGTTTTTGCACGTCAGCAATCAAATGAAGCGCCAGATGTGTAAAGTTTAAAAAAGTAAGCATTGCTAACCTACCGTGGGATAAAAAAACCACGGTATTTCAAATTATTTATTTTGTATTTAAAATAAACGCAATCATAGCGTTTTGATTTTATCTGTTTTTTAAATCCTTAATGCCTCTTGATATAAGCTTATTTTAAGCTTTCAATACAGTGTTTTTTTAAATCTTAATAAAAATTTAATATTTCAAGCGTATGATTGCCGCACTAATAGTAGTGTATTTATTTTTACGAGAGTCATCATGCGTCGCTCCAGTTCTCTTCGCTTTTTCAGTGCATCAGCATTACAGACATGCGCAGATCAACAAAAGTTACAAAAGCAGAAAATTGCAAGAAAATTAAGCTTAGCGCAAAAAAGTCAAATTATTAATAATAGAAGAGACCATAAATCATTTAGAGTCAACCTTGGTGGGGAATATGGTATTGCTTGTGGCAATGACATGATGCAGGCAACTATTAGAACTGAAAATGGGGTTCCGCGTGGTAACACGGGTTTCTTTGATTTTTCTGAAACAGAAATACAGTATCAAGAGAGATTAATTCGAATTGCAGATGACATTTGCGCAGATATTCATGAAAACACCATTGCGGTCATGAGACAAGAATTCGCAATTAAGCCGCACCATATTAAAATTATTGTTGAGCGTATTAAAAGTCATCAATTAATAGGTTGGGAAAATCCAGAATTACATATTACTGCTTTTGGAGTGATGACGTGTTTTAAAGGTGATGTCTATAAAGCTATTTTTCATAAGGATGAATCTCTTGATGCCGCATTAGCAGAATTATCAATTCGTTGCCAAGTTTTTAAGTCTAGTGATTCATATGCTATCGCAAACACGCATATTCCTTTTAGGGATACAAAAAAAGCATTTAAAGAAATAGTGCATACTTTATTAACGCATGATTTAGATAAATCGCTGTCTGGTCGTTTTAAGTGTGTTGATTTTATAGGTGATAAAAATTTGGATCCTGAAACCCAAATTGAGTTAACAGAAGCAGTATTTAATGAAGTGCGATTGGAGCGTGAAAAAACAGGTCAAAAACCCATTACGTTGCTTTCTTATTTGGTGAGTAGCCCGCAGGGTCATCAACAGCAAAAAAATGGTAAGCCAGTATTGGTTAATGTAGACAGTTGTCAGCGGTTTGTTATGTTTGAATCAAATGAATATGAATTCCATTCTGTTACGGCTGATCCAGCAGATAGCGGATATCGTTACATATTAAGCTTGTTATTAGGTGGTGGTGTGATTACTGCTACGTTAAGTGATGATGCAACGTTTGCGCTGACAGAAATAGCGGTAATGGAAGGATTAAGTATTTATAAGAACAATAAAGAGAAGATTGATGAGTTACCATTCAGCATGGTTTTTACTCAATAGCGTGCGAATTATAAAATCGTTTTAGGCTCTTGCGCAACACCATACATCAATTTTTTCAACACCTGTCTTTTGTAGCAGAGAGGCGATTTCTGATACGGTATTTCCTGTTGTCATGACGTCATCTAAAATCGCAACATGTTTAGCATCAATTGGGCGTGATAGTCCAAAGGCATTTTTTAAATTACCTTTTCGTTTTTGTGCAGACAGACTGGATTGTGGCTCGGTGTTTTTAATTTTAATGCAAGCGCGTGTATCAATGGGAATATGAAAATATTTTCCAATGGGTTTTGCAATTTCTAATGATTGATTAAAGCCACGCTGTTTTAATCGAGAAAAATGCAATGGCACAGGCATAATTAAATCAGGCAATGTGTTGTGTGAATCGAAATGATTAAAATAATCTATCCAATGCTGCGCAAATAAGCGCGCAATTTTTAAATCATTTTGAAATTTCAATTTCCAAATCAATGAGACAATTGGTCCTGTATAATGAAATAAGGCTATCGTGCGATGAAAGGGGGGTGGTGATGTGATGCACGATGTGCATAATAATACGTGTTTTTCAGTCTTATTTGTTACGCCGCATTGTATACAACTGTTTTCGAGAAAAGGCAGTGTTTTGCAACAGGGGTTACAAATGCGTTTTTCCGTATCGTGCTTCAATTCACATAACAAGCAGCGATTTGAAAAAATCAGCTGTGAGCATATTTTCAATAAACTGAGCATCTTTTGCCGCTATAAAATAAAATAGTGCGTTAGCATAGCAGGTCAAAATAATCCTTCAATACCGTGATACAAACTGAACGAAATGGCCATGATTGGCAATTCCAAAAGCTTCTGTTAAAGTGGCTGCATGACAAAGCTAAGCAGCATTATAAACCATCCAGTTCACCAAGAAATCAGCAATCAATTGTTGAATCGATTGGATTATATTCGCCTTCAACCAAAGACTATTTTGATTATAGGCAATGGCATAGATTATGCGCTGAATACATTACAGCGGCGTTATCCATCTGCAACGATTAAAGTAGTTGCTCCAACTTTAACGGCCATTCAGGCTATTGAAAGCAATACGCAAGATTTAGTGATCGCTTATTTTGCATTGTTAGATACAGCAAGTTCGATGGATTTGTTACGTGAAATTTTTCGAGTGTTGCGTGTTGAAAGTTTGTTGCTGTTTACCAGTTTAGGGCCTGATACTTTTTTTGAATTACGCGATAGTTTTTCAATCGTTGATGATTGTGCTCACACGCATACCTTTTTAGATATGCATCATATGGGTGATTGGATGAAACAGTTATATTTTTCTGACCCGGTTGTAGATCGTGAGGAAATGACGATCGCTTATGAATCAATTGAATCGTTATGTGCAGATTTAAAAAATAGCGATATAAAAAATAATCACCCTTTGAGACGTCGTAGTATGATGTCAAAAAATCAATGGCAAAAAATGTTATCGCGATATGCACAATATAAAACGGAAGATTATTTTCCTTTAACACTTGAAATTGTGTATGGTCAAGGCTGGAAAGTAGCGCAACATCAAAAACAGTCTGCTTTAGGCGATGAAATTGTAATTTCAGTGGATCATATTCAAAGACGTGGCGTGTAGTTTTATTTTTTTTCCGATTCAGTATATATTAATTTTTCAGCTTGAACAGCTGACAAAGGTTTGGAAAATAAAAACCCTTGCGCATAATCACAGTTTTCTTCAATTAATATTTTTAGTTGCGCTTCAGTTTCAACGCCTTCTGCTACGACACTTAAGTTCATTTTTTTTGCCAGTGCGATAATCGCAGAAACTATTTTTTCGTCTGCTTCATTTACACCTAACCCTTGAATAAAGGATTGATCAATTTTAATAATACTCAGTGGTAAGAAAGTTAAATAACGCATGCCAGAATAACCTGTGCCAAAATTATCAAGCGCATGTGATGCACCGAGTTGGCATAAATTTTTAATGGTATCTTTGATGCCTTGGTTGTTTTCTAACGCCACCATTTCTGTTATTTCAAACTCGATGATTTGCAGTGGAATTTGATATTTTGAAATTATTTTTTTTATGGTTGCTAAAAAATCTTTTTCAGCTAATTGAACTGGGGATAAATTAATGGAAATTTTTTGCTGAAAAATTTTTAATTCTTGCCATAATTGAATTTGTTGGCAAACCGACTCTAAAACCCATTTACTGATGGGGTGAATCAATCCCGTGTCTTCTGCGATAGGAATAAATTCGGCTGGTGAAATTTTTCCAAGATGCTTATTTTCCCAGCGAATCAAGGCTTCAAATCCATGCAGTTTTTTTGATGGAATTTCATAAATGGGTTGATATACCATATGCAATTCATTATTTTGAATAGCTAACTTTAGTTCTTCTTGTAATTGAATTTTTTTGATATGGTCTTTTTGCATATCCATATTGGCAAAAGCATATTGCAATGCTTGAGATTTTTTTGCTTGATACATCGCAATATCAGCATTTTTAATGAGATCGTTAAACGTTTCGCCAACCAATGGATAACAGGCAATGCCCACACTGACATCAACGTGAATTTGCACGTTATTAATTAAAAATGGTTTTTCGATTTCTTGGACAATTTTCCAGGCAACAATGCCGGCAGCATGCGTACTTTTAATTTCATTGAGAATGATGGCGAATTCATCACCACCCAGTCGGGCGATAAAATCTTCTTTTCGCAGAATAGTTTCTAATCGTTGTGTTGCCAATTGCAATAATAAATCGCCAGCTTGATGACCAAATGTATCATTCACATTTTTGAATTTATCTAAATCAATCATGAGCAAAGCAATCATGTGTTTGTGGCGTTTCGCATGAGAAATGATTCTGGTTAGTGTTTCTTCAAAATTAAGTCGATTACCCACTTTGGTTAATGGATCAATGCGTGAGAGTTTTTTTAAATTTTCATTTTGTTTTTTGATGGTGCCAATGAGCTTTTTATTTTCTTCAATTAAATCCTGCGCTGTGTTTTCCATAGAAGCGGGTTGCAATTTATCTTGCGTTCCTCTTATAGATTCAATTAATTTTTGCAATGTTTTTTTTTGATCGCGCAATTCTTTTTTAATACAGAATTTTTCAATGGCGCTATTGATGGCGCGAAAAAAACCACTATTGGTTATTTTGTTCATGTCGATGATTTCATCAACATGTTGATGGGTTGATAAACTATCTCTGGCGTCGCCATCTTGTTGTAAATAAATAATAGGATATTCATCAGTGAGGACGATACCGTCTAAAAAAATATCTTTTTTATCGTAACCGACTAAAATAGCATCACATTGAATGTGATCAGAAAGCTGAGTTTGTGTTTCAATTTGATAGATATTCATGCAAAGCGCGTGGATTTTTTCTTGCAGTAATGGATCTGCGGTTATCAGCAACAATGTACTAGCCTGTTGATAGGGCATGCGCTTGCCTTGTTGATGTTTTTTATAAGAATCAAATTATATCACAGTTGAATTTTTAGGTTGAAATTTCCCCTTTAATTTATGTGCTTTTTAAGCAATGCGCGCTTTGAGTTTAGTGCGACCCGTTTTTTCAAACAGTGCAAAGTGAAACAAGGTGTTGGGGCGACAGTTGTTCGCGAAAATGTGTAATGGCATGTACTATGCCTGATGCATTTAAACCGCAGGCTGCGAGCATGGCTTTGTGATCACCGTGCTCAATAAACGTGTCTGGTAAACCCAAGTGTAGAATAGGTGGGAATTGATGGTGTGCTGATAGACATTCTGCAACAGCAGATCCAGCGCCGCCCATTATGGTATTTTCTTCAATCGTGACGAGCATCTCATGCGTCGCGGCCATGGCTAAGATGCATTCTTCATCAAGTGGTTTGATAAAGCGCATGTTAATCACGGTGGCATTCAATTTTTCTGCTGCTTCAATGGCAGGTGCCAGTAAGCTACCAAATGCCAGTATGGCGATTTTGCTTCCTTCGCGTGCTATGGTGCTTTTTCCAATTGGGATGGATGTTAATTTTTTCTTTACCGTAGCGCCTGTGCCTGATCCACGAGGGTAACGTACAGCAGCAGGCCCCTTGTATTGATATGCCGTGGTTAACATGTGTCGGCATTCATTTTCGTCTGATGGTGCCATAACGATCATATTGGGAATACAGCGCAAATAAGTTAAATCAAAACTGCCTGCATGTGTAGGGCCATCTGAGCCGACTAACCCGGCGCGATCAATAGCAAATGTCACATCAAGATTTTGTAGTGCGATATCATGAATGAGTTGGTCATAACCACGTTGTAAAAAAGTGGAATAAATGGCGACAACGGGTTTTTTATTTTCACACGCTAATCCTGCAGCAAAAGTGAGGCAATGTTGTTCTGCAATACCCACATCAAAATATCTTTTTGGAAATTGTTTTGCAAAACGGACTAACCCAGAGCCTTCGCGCATGGCTGGTGTTACCCCAATTAATTGTTCATCTGCTGTTGCCATATCGCACAACCAATCGCTAAAGATATCAGTGTAAGTTGGCTTGGATGGTGAAGTAGGATGAGTTGATTTTGAATGAAATCCTGGTTTTACAGCGTGATAATCAATTTGCGCTGCTTCAGCCGGCGCATAACCTTTGCCTTTGGTGGTGATGATATGTAGTAATTTAGCACCTTTTAATGTGCTGAGTGTTTTGAGTGTGCTGAGTAAAGTAGGCAAATCATGGCCATCAATGGGACCTACATAATTAAATCCCAGTTCTTCAAACAAGGCGCCTGGCACAATCATATTTTTTAAATGGGTTTCTGTTTTTTTTGCAAGACGAGAAATGGGGGGCATTTTAGATAATATTTTTTTACCGCTTTCACGAATAGCCGCGTACGTTTTTCCAGATAAAATACGTCCTAAGTAATGACTGAGCGCGCCTACATTTTCAGAAATTGACATGTCGTTATCATTTAAAATCACCAGCATGTTGGGGTCAATGCCACCGCCGTGATTGAGTGCTTCAAAGGCTTGTCCGCCCGTTAAGCCGCCATCGCCGATAATAGCAATGACCTTGCGATCTTCATTATTTAATTTTGTAGCAACGGCCATACCTAATGCGGCGCCGATAGATGTGCTGGAATGTCCGGTGCCAAAACAATCAAAGCTGCTTTCACCCCGCTTTGGAAAGGGTGCTAACCCATTGGGTTGTTTGACTGTGTGAATTTGATCGCGACGACCAGTGAGAATTTTGTGTGGATAAGCTTGATGACCCACATCCCAAATTAACCGATCTTCAGGTGTTTGATAGATGTAATGCAAAGCGATGGTTAATTCAATAGTGCCTAGGTTGGCGCCAAAATGTCCGCCACATTGATCTAATCGCTCCACCAAATATTCGCGTAACTCGGCAGCAAGCGTGGGTAATTGTTCTTCTGGTAATTGACGCAAGTCTTTTGGATCGTTGATTTGACTTAGCAAAGGATATGTACTGGATGCAATTGTCATCATTCAAAGCAGCCTAATTTGAATTAAAGCGCACATTATAGCGACTCTCTGGATTGAATGTTAGCAGTTTGTTTGGCTTGGGTGTCTATTTGGCAAAACATTGTTTTGATGAGAAAAGTTTGGCAAAATGGCAAGTTACGCTAGATTATCTCAAATGTCGCAGGGGGCATTATGCAGCGCTTAAGGAAAGTGTTACTGATTTTAGTGTTGGTTATTGGCATCTATTTATTGCTGCCGTTTACGTTTGGTATTGTTGTGCAACGCAATGCAACCCAATTTCTTAAAAATGAAAACGCCGCGCTGGGTAGCGTGCTGGGGATTCACTTAGATTTGGCTCAATATAATCGAGGTTGGTTTAGTTCAACTGCAGTTGTTCAGGTGGAAAAGAAAGCGATCAATGGGGATATGGAAATTTTGAGAAAAATTCCCGTTCGTATTGAGCATGGACCTTCTTTTATCACTCAAGATCATTTTAGAACTGGCTTAGGGATGGTGTTGGCTAATGATATTTCCTTGGGTGACCATTCCCCTTATCTTATTTCGTTTCGTGAAAACATGAGTTTTTCTGGTGAACATGAAGCGATCGTTTTACTGAAAACAAAAGAAAATGTACCTACAAATAATTTAATGTTGAATTCATTGGTATTGAATATTACAAGCGATGCTTCCGCAAAAAAATATGATTTTTATGTGGTTGGTACTGGCGTGAAATACAACAATCCAATGCAATCACTTTCACTGCATATCCAAAAATTATACGCTAATTTACAGGCAGATTATTTAGGTAAACAAGATTGGAAATTAACATTGGGTCTTGGATTGAATGGCAATCAATTGACTGCGCAATTACCGGATCGCGCAAATACAGCATTGACAGTGCGCCTGAATGAATTGCATTTAGCGCAATTGCATTTTGATACAAAAAAAATGGCCAAAATAGTATCTGAGTTTATTCAACTCAAGCAAGCAGATGATTCGCAACAACCCGCAAAACCAGCTGCATGGATGGCTTTATTTCAACAATTATTAACCAGCGTGATTAATCAAGATACGCAATGCATTGTGGATGGATTAAAAATTACAACGCCTATGGGTGAACTGCAGGCGCATTATAGTGCTAGTTTTCCTACTTTGCCTGAGCACCACGATTATTTTGATATTGCAACGCGTGATGTGGGTGTTTTGTCACTGGTGGTTCCGAGTTGGACTTACACGAATACAAAAGTCAATAATCAGTTCTCATTGACCCAGTTAAACTACCAAGATGATAACAATACGGTATTTTCTCGCCATTCAAAACTAACGTTGGGTGGGTTTGATATGGTTAGCCTTCATTCACAACCTAAGGTGTCTGGTTTGCATATTGCGGATTTAAGTTATGAAGGTAATTTGCAGGGTGACAGTCATCGTTTATCGCAAACAATGGCATGGCAAGCATCAACATTTTGTATTACCAGCGATTGTGCGCAGGCTATTCAGGGTAAATTGCAATTGTTAAATATGGATTTTAGTGCGTTTCGTGGTATTGCGCAGGCAACGCAAACATTGGTTCAGCCGGGTGATGATCAAAGTTCTGTTGGTGAGAGATGGTTGAGTTTGGGCAATGCCTATGCAAAATTAATTTCATCGCAATCTCAAGTAGATTTGACGCATGATATGACAACAGCGCAAGGCCCTGTTCAAATTAACGGTCAGCTAATGTGGCCAAATTGGGATAATCAAACAGCAGCGCCAGCACTTTTTGATAAGTTGTTAAAATTGTCGCGTTATCATTTGCATGTGGTATTTCCAGCTTATTATGTGAATACCTTTATTACGCAGCAAACTATATCGACAGCAGCGTTTCAACCACCCGAAAATATGTCGGTTGCACCAGTCGCACCTCAAGAGTCTACCTTTGAAAAGCAGGTAGCGCAGTTTTTACAGTACGCGATTGATCAGGGTTATTTAAAAAAGGTTAGCAATGCTTATCTGATAGATTTGGTTGGCAATGGTAATGTAATAACAATTAATGGTGTTGCTTGGAAAGCGCCAAAATAAAAAAAGGTCTCTTTTTATTTTTCTCGATGAATGGAGTGCTCACACAACTGTTGTAGCCAGGTTGTGTTGAGAGCGGTCAGTGATTTTAAAATCACTGATGCAGCCTGTGTCAGTTGTTTTATTTTTTTTTGTGTTTCTGAAACGCCAAAGTGTGTTGCAAAAGTGGCTTTTTGATTTCTGATGTCTTGTCCGGTGTTTTTTCCTGTGTTTTTAGTATTTCCAATGACATCTAACAAGTCATCTTGTAATTGAAATGCGAACCCCAATTGATGTGAAAATTCATCTAGCGCTGATAGTATTTGTTGATCGTCACATCCAGCAGCTAAAGCACCCATTTTAACGCTTGCTTGAATAAGAGCGCCTGTTTTGAGTTGGTGAATTTGTGTTAGTGCGTTAGTAGATATCGTTTTGCCTTCTGATAATAAATCAAGAGATTGTCCCGCAACCATGCCATGTGCACCAGCATGTGTTGCCAGTATGCGAATCATGGCAAGCTGTGTTTCAGCTGAAACGGATGAGGTTGTGGTCAGTAATTCAAATGCCAATGCTTGAAGTCCATCACCCGCTAAAATAGCGGTTGCTTCATCAAAAACGATATGACAAGTTGGTTTTCCACGGCGTAGGCTGTCGTCATCCATGGCTGGTAAGTCATCGTGAATCAGAGAGTAACAATGTATGCACTCTATTGCCGCTGCAACTGGATCTAATGCGCTGGAATGGTTCCCAAAGCAGTTGGCAGTTGCATAAACTAAAGCAGGGCGTAACCGTTTTCCGCCATTGAATACAGAATACTGCATGGCATGACGTAGCACATCAGCGGTGTTTATTTTGGTAAGGGCATCGTTGAGCGTTTGATTCACGCGTTCTTGGTAATGCAACAGTGTATGAGTAAAGTCCCTGTTATTCATTTTTTGTTAAGATCTCTACCTTTTGTTCGGCTTCATTTAAGGTTTTTTGGCATTGTCTGATGAGCGTGATACCTTCTTCAAAGTAGCTGAGTGAAGTTTCTAGGGTTAATTGTCCCGTTTCCATTTTTTCGACGAGCATATTGAGTTGTTGTAGTGATTTTTCAAAATTAACGGATGTGATCTGCTTTTTTGTGGGTTTGCGGGGTGTTGACATTGTCATGCTCTGTTATCATGCTGATTAGGATAGCAGTTTACTACTATAGGGATGTGCATGAAAAGAGGTATTTTTTTCACCGTAGGATTGATTATCGTTGTTTTTCTGAATGCGTTCGCCTTTGCTCAAAAAAACCACCCAGGAAAATATGTTTTCGACATTAAAGATGCGAATCAATCATTCGCATCGATTCAAAAAACATTAGAAACACGCAACGATTATGCGGGCCTTGTTTTTTATACTGAGAAGCTAGATACCTTGCAGGATAATGCGAAGCGATGTGTTTCTGATTCAGAGTCGCATCTAAAAATTATTGGAAATCTGTTGCAGTCAACGGAGCTAGAGCATATTTCTCAATTACAGCGTGCAGATTATCAGTATCTTGAAAAAAAACAAAAAGATTATGCGCGACAATTGTCAGAGTGCCGATTGTTTGTGTATCGATCACAAGAAGCGTTAATGGGGTATAAAGATTTAATTCAAAATCTCAGCGCCAATCAAATTTTAAAACGAGGCACGCCTATTTGGAAAATAGGTAGTCGTGATTGGACGAGCTTTGTCAGTACCATTAATTTTTCAACTGTCATGACCGTCAGTGGCATTAATAAGTTAAGTGTTAATGAATGGATCATCGGATTTATTTTTGTGTTGATTGCATTATTTTTAGGTGGATATCTGCGTTTATATTTGAAGCGCGTATTAGAGACGGTTGAAAATGCGCATTTATTATGGCGTGGATTATTAAGTATTTTGTCGAGCTTTATTATTTTATTTTCTGTTTTTGGTTTTTTAAGCGTGCTTTTTAACTTAAGTGATGAAGGCGCTTCTTTTGTGCCGACAATTGAGTTGATGATTTATGCATGTTTGGTTTTTGTTTTGTCTATGGCTATAACAAAATTTTTGTTTTATCCCTCTCGAGATTGTCAGGGTTTGTTTTTATTGCCAGTTGAGCTTGGGCGACAATTTTATAGACGTATCACTCTTTTATTTTCAAGTTTATTGATTGGCTATATTGTTGCCATAGTGTTGCGAGAACAAACCTTTTTGCCAACATTTATAGATTGCGTGCGAACTTTGTATATTACTTTGGTAAGCATATTGATCGCGCGGATTTTCTTATTGTGGCATCGCTCGCCTTTTGTAACGCGATTTCGCCACATGACAATTATTTTTTTTAGCACCGTTTTTGTGTCGACTTTATGCATGCTCGTTGTGATTGAGTGGTTGGGTTATCATCGTCTTGCAGTTTTTTCGATTAAGGGGTTATGTTTTACTGCGTTGTACACTATTGCAATGATGGCTGCATGGCGTTTTATTGATCTTTTGTATCAATGGATTGATAACAAGCAATATACTTTTTCGAGAAAAGTGCATCAATTGTTTGGTATGAAATTTAATAAAAAAATGCATGAAATCACATTGATTAAATTCGCACTTCAGGTTTCCGTTTTTTGTTTATATATTGTTGCGTTATTAAAAAGCTGGAGTATCTCAGCTAATTTTATTGATACTATTACGGATGGATTATTATTGGGATTTAAATTTTTAGGCGTGAGTATTTTTCCATTACGTATTATTTTAGCCCTTGTTTCATTTTCTGCTGTGTTACTGCTCGGCAAGTTTTGGGCGAGTTCTATCGCGCAAAAACAGCATTATAAAGGTGAAGAAGACACGCAGATCGCCATTTCAACTATTCTGGTTTATATTTCGTTTGCAGTAGCGCTGGTTTTTTCGCTGTTTGTGACAGGTGTTGATTTTACTGGGTTGGCGATCGTTGCAGGTGCGTTATCTGTTGGTGTGGGATTGGGATTGCAAACGATTGTCAATAATTTTGTTTCCGGACTAATTTTGTTAATTGAAAAACCGATTAAACCAGGTGACCGTATTGTGATTGGAAAAACAGAAGGTTTTGTTAGAAAAATTCGTATTCGATCTACGCAAATTTCAACGCTTGCCAAAGAAGATGTGATTGTTCCTAATGCAGATTTAATCACAAACCAAGTAACAAACTATATGTTCCGTGATCGCAATGCGCGTGTACAATGTGAAGTGGGCGTTGCTTATGGCAGTGATTTAGAGCAGGTGAAAAAAATATTATTAGATGTTGCCGCAAAACATCCTGATGTGATTCATGAAGCACCCAATAATCCGACTGTTTTATTTAAGCAGTTTGGTGAAAGTGCTTTAATTTTTAATTTATGGTGTGTTATTCATGATGTGAATAAAAAATACATGGTTGTCAGTGATTTAAATTTTGCGATTGATGCAGCGTTTCGCGAGCATCAGATTTCAATCGCTTTCCCACAGCGAGATGTGCATATTAAAGAGACGGGTGGCAAAACGACAGCATGAGTACATTGGTGTTGACCCAGAGCGAGCCTATCTTTTTGAATTAAGGTTACTTTTTTTCGGTATTTTTTAATGATCTACGCATATTTTTGTTGTCAGAAACAGTGAACCAAGATATATTTTCTTGTATCAAGAGACCTGGCAGTCTTTCTGGTACGCTTTGTCACTTGGGAATTTTGATTTAAAGGTCTGCTGTGCTTGATGGCACAGTGGTTTTATTATTTTTAGGAGTACTCCGAATGAAAAATATCTTCAAAAAAGGGCTTGTTGTTCTTTTTGCAAGCTTGTTTGTTACTGCTGTTTTTGCAACTGAAGCGCAACCTACTAAGTTAGCTACTGCTGCACCTGCTCACAAAATGATGAAAAAACATCATAAAAAATGCTGGAAAAACAAAGCTGGTAAAAAAGTATGCAAAAAAATGCATCACAAAAAAATGATGAAAAAAGCAGAAGCAGCAACACCTGCTAAAGCTTAATTCTTTTTTTGTAGTCAAAAAAGCGCCATGCAGCAATGCTCGGCGCTTTTTTTTTGCTCGTCATTTTTCTGTACATGTTGAAAAAACCATTTTTCATTTTGCGTTTATAAAAAAGGTTAAGAGAAATAGTTTAAGGATAATGACAGTTTAATGATAACCGCGCGTCAGGTTGCTTTTGCGCGGTTTTGATGAAAATTTTTATAAAGGTTTAAGCTTTTGCATCAGTTTCTTCGGTAGTAGGTTCAGTGGTGGGTTGTGCTGGTGTTGCTGGTTGCACTGTAGCACTGTTTGTGTTTGCATCCGTTGTATCTGTGTTTGTTGTAGCGCTTGGTTCTTCGCTGGGATTTTCTGGGGTGGTTGTCGCTGTGCTGTCCGTTGTTTCTTGGTTGGCTTCTGGTTGAGTGGCAGCAGGTTGTTGCGCCGACATGGTATTTTCTTCTGTTGTTGGAACAGCAGGTTGCGTTACGGTGGTTTGCACTTGAGATGCTGTTGTTGCCACAGTAGTCGGGATTGCATGATGCGTTGAGCGTGAAATCACAATGCCAGCAATACCAACTACAGCAATAATGCCAACACCAATTAACATTTTATTCATTTGTTTCTCCTTAAGTAGGGCAATAAATTTTGAACATAAGATTTTATCATAACTACTGTGATTTCTTGCTATGTCTTTGTATCGAGTGATACAACTTTAGGGCTGTTTTATAGGTAATTTTTTTTTGATGGCAGCTTAGGCTGGGATCGATTAAAACACGACTGTTGAGTGCTTCTCTGCCAAGTAACATGCGATAACGCATGGGATCTCGATTGGATAAAGTGACTTCCACTTCCCATTGTTGATTGCCTATAATGATGGGTGTCAAAATGACGAAGCGATGTTCTTTGTGCCCGCTGGAATTTGTAATGTGTCGTTCATCAATCAAAGGCGCAGTACAAGAAATTAAAATGTGTTCATTATTTTGTAATGGATGAATATCAAATTGCACATATTCTTTGTGATTTTTTTTTACAGAACGAATGTGAAATGCGTGCAGTGCCGATGTTTTAGCGCCGGTATCAATTTTTGCTTTAATAGCAGGAATATGCAGTTCTGGCAGTTGGCACCACTCATGGCGACCAATTAATAATCGCTTCTCAATTTTGTTTGGATCAGATGGAAACACGGCGTTAATTTTTTTTTGCATCATATTCATGATTATCAACCTTGATAACGACTACGAGGCCCAATGGGTTTTGCATTTTTTTCAATGTGACGAATAATAATGCCAGCAATGTCTTTTTTGGTTGCCATTTCAATACCTTCTAAACCCGGCGATGAATTGATTTCTAAAATGAGTGGTCCGCGCTTTGATCGAATAAAATCAACCCCTGCCATTCCCAATCCCATTATTTTTGCTGCTTTTATAGCTGCTTCGCGTTCTGCTTTTGTGATACGAGTCATTTCTGCTGTACCGCCACGATGCAAGTTGGCGCGAAATTCTCCCGGTGCTGCAACCCGTTGCATGGATGCTACAACACGATCACCAACAACAAAACAACGAATATCGGCGCCTTTTGATTCTGGAATATATTCTTGCAAAATGATATTGGCATGCAGTCCTCGTAATGTTTGCGCAACACTTTCTGCAGCTTTTCGTGTTTCTGCAAGTACCACGCCAACACCTTGTGTGCCTTCAATGAGTTTAATGATTAAAGGTGGGCCGCCAACCAAATCAATTAAATCGTTAATATCGTTTGCACCGTGTGCGTATCCCGTTGCGGGCATTTGAACACCTTTCATCACGAGCAGTTGTTGAGAGCGCAATTTATCGCGTGAACGGGTAATGGCGAGTGAAGAATTAATTGAGTATTTTCCCATTGTCTCAAACTGGCGCAAAATGGCTGTACCATAAAATGTCCGATTTGCGCCAATGCGTGGAATGATGGCATCGACTGCTTCTAGTATCTGTCCTTTATATTGGATGGCCGGTTGTGCTGCGGTGATATTCATATAGCAACGCAAATAATCTATCACTTGTACTTCATGACCACGTTCTTTGGCTGCTTGGACCAGCCGGCGGGTTGAGTATAACCCCTTGTTTCTAGACAAAATAGCAATTTTCAAGTGATTTTCCTACGCTTATTTTTTGCTAATCATAGCACAGGATTTTAAGTGTGCACGTTCATTGTGATGCGGGAAACAGCTTCTTTCCAGCCGCTATAATAATGGGCACGTTCCTGATCTGAATAGGTCGGATTGAAGGTTTTTTCAGTCGAAATTAAACGGGTTATTTCATCTAAATCATGATAAATACCTGCACCTAAACCAGCTAACAATGCAGCGCCTAAAGCAGAAGTTTCGATGCATTGATGTCGCATCACAGATAAATTCGACATGTCTGATAAAAATTGTAATAACCAATTATTTTTTGTCATGCCGCCATCTACACGTAATATTTTTAAGGTGACTGAAAAATCATCTTGAATCGCACAAATTAAATCTAGTGTTTGATAACAAACTGCTTCTAATGTAGCGCGAATGATGTGTGGAATTTGTGTATCACGTGTGATGCCAGTAATGGCTGCGCGTGCATTTGGATCCCAGTAAGGTGCGCCTAATCCAGTAAAGGCGGGTACAAAATAAACACCATTGGTATTCGGGATATCGCAAATGTATTGCTCAGATTCAGCGGGATTTTTCATGAATTTGAGATTATCAGTTAGCCATTGCATCCCTGCACCTGCGCAAAAAATGGAACCTTCTAATGCGTAAGTGACTTTTTTATTGATACGATAGGCGGTTGTTGTTAATAATTGGTGGCGTGATTGTATCGCCTTTTTCCCAGTGTTTAAAACCACAAAACAACCTGTACCATAAGTGCTTTTTATCATACCAGGTTCAAAACACCCTTGACCAATCATCGCAGCTTGTTGATCACCAGCAATGCCGGTAATGGGAATGACAGCGCCGAGCAAGGATTTTTCTGTTATACCAAAATGCGCATTGGAGTCTAATACATCAGGTAATATTTTTTTAGGGATATTGAAAAGTGCTAACAATTTATCATCCCAGATTTGCGTGTGAATATTGAAAAGCAAAGTACGTGATGCATTGGTTGCATCGGTGTAAAAACTTTTTCCCGCAGTGAGTTTCCATAACAAAAAAGTATCTACTGTGCCAAAAGCAAGCTCACCTTTTATGGCGCGATTTCTTGCATCGGGAATATGATCTAAAATCCAGGCGATTTTAGTGGCTGAAAAATAGGAATCAATTAATAACCCTGTTTTTGTTGAAACCATTTCTGTTATTTTTTTATCTTTGGATAATCGTGCGCAGTCATTTGCTGTTCTGCGGTCTTGCCACACAATAGCGGGATAAATGGGTTCGCCTGTTTTTTTATCCCATATGATCGTTGTTTCACGTTGATTGGAAATGCCAATGGTGGCAATGTCTGACGCAGATAATTTTGAATTTTTTATTGCATTTTTGCAGGATAATAAAGTGGATTGCCAAATGTCATTGGGATCATGTTCAATCCAGCCATTCTCTGGAAAATATTGTTTAAATTTAATTTGTTCGGATCCCAGTGCTTTGCCAAATTGATCAAAGACAATGGCTCGTGTGCTTGTAGTGCCTTGATCAATAGCTAAGATATATTGAGTTGCCATGTTAACGCGCTTATCTGTTTTTAAAATAGGAGTTTGATTTTAACAGAATTGAAGCGCGTTGTGAGTTAGGTTTTTCATTAGAGATTAGAAGAAAGTAAGGGTGTTTCTGCTGTTTCTGTAGGCACTCTTTTTTCGGCGAATAGCTTGAGTGCTTGAATGCGCGCTGTTCTACGTTGAGCTGTCTCTAATCTTTGATGGAAGTAATCTAAAAGTGCAGTGATAGGTGATTTTGGTGAAATAACATATTCCATGCCTGAAGACGGCGTGGTCGCTATGGGAATACTGACCACTTTATCCGTAATGGCGGCAGTTACACAAGCAGATAACCAAGCAGATGAAGAATTGGTTAGGGCTTGAAGGCAAGCGTAGAGTTTTATTATATGTTGTATGCGCTGCTGCTGTTTTATTTGGCTGTCGTTTTGATCATTAGCTTGTGTTTTCATTTCATTTTCTTCAAGCATATGAAGTAATGCTTTAGCTCTTTCTATTCCCTTGCTGCCTGAAGCAGAGAAAAAAAAGATGCGTGGTCCTTGTGGTTTTACTGCCATGGCCTTTTCTTTCGCATCTTTATTAGCATTATGAGGCGGCACGCCACGTGCTGCGAGATAATTTTTAATACCTACTTTAATGGCCGTCGTAAGGTCCTCTATTTCTTCTTCAGGAGTTTTAATCGTTGCAGTAACGGTTGCGCTCTCTTGTGTTGCTGAAATTTCATTTTTTGTGGGTTTCTGATTCGGAGCAGTCATGGCTATTATTTTCACTTATGTTTGTTGGTATGGTTGAGAAAAGTGTTAAAAAGTATATTATTTTTGGATTTTAAATTCTGTATATTTCTCTTGGAAAATCATCTAGTGCATCGACATCAGTCGTGCGCTTTTTGTTTAATTTCGACGAACAGAAAAGTTTGATTTTGGCATCGATTTCTTCTTTTTTAATATTAGCTCTAAGCGTTAAATCAGATAAAGTCGTGCGTATTTTATCAGAAGGGGTGTTATCGAGCGATATCATTTCTGGGCCGCTCATTTCTTGATGGGCTTGCTGATTAAACATGGTTTCAGAGAGGATGCCTTTTTCTTTGAGTGATTCAAAAACACAGCCTGCTAGCCAAGTGGACGAAGCAATCAAGGTAAGGGATGCCAAAATAATTATTTTTTTTTCTTTCTCGTTGAAATCAGATTCCTGTGCCTCTAATTTTTCTAATTGTGCGTGCAGATGGGTTGCTTTTTTAAGTCCTTTTTTCCCGTGTAAAAACCCAGCTTTCGCTTTTTCTGCTTTTTGTTTGCTGCCCTTGTATTGTGTATTTCCACGAGCAGCAAGATAGTTTGCAGTGCCTGAGCGAATCGCTTTGCGGAGGCTTTCCCAATATATTTTTTCGGCCATATCAGGTGTTTGATCGGGAAAAATGTGATTGCGTATTGTATCAGTTGCTGTTTTCGCAGTCGTGCTGTTCAATTCGTTGTTGGATTTGTCAGCCACTTAAGATCTCTCGAGATGAAATTTTTTCGGTATATTGATATCAATTTTAATTGATACTGCGATGTTTGATTTTAGGGGTTGTTTATAAAAAAGTCAATTTTTAAAAAATATTTTAAAGTACGAAATAACTATTTTATACTGTTTTTTTAGTGTTTTTTAAATCAGCGTACTAAAAGTACGTTATATTGCTGAGTGTGTTATTGTGACAAGAAAGTGGGTTGCTGTGTTACTGAGTTATTTTTTAGGAATGAGTAATGTATAAATATGCTTCGTTGACGCCAAATAGTTTAGCCATTTTAAAAAATAAAAATACGGAAGCCCCTTTTTCTGGAAAATATCATGATGTGATTTCACAAGGCAGTTATTTGTGTCGTGGATGCGGCGCTGTTTTATTTCGGGGCGACTCACAATTTCAATCCAGTTGTGGTTGGCCGAGTTTTGATGATGAAATTGAAGGAAGTGTTAAGCGCGTTGTTGATATAGATGGTAGACGCACTGAGATTTTATGTAGCCAGTGTGATGGTCACTTGGGTCATGTTTTTTTAGGCGAACAATTTACGAAAAAAAATCAGCGGCATTGTGTGAATGCGCTCGCCATTGAGTTTGTAGCAGATCAGTATGTAAAAAAAACAGATGAAGCTATTGTCGCAGGTGGGTGTTTTTGGGGAATACAATATTTGTTTCAAAAATTATCGGGTATCTTGTTAACCGAAGTGGGTTATACAGGTGGGCATGTGGTTCAGCCGACTTATCATCAAGTGTGTTCACATGAAACAGGACATGTTGAAGCAGTGAGAATTATTTTTGATGTTGAAAAAATAAATTATGAAAAAATTATACAGTATTTTTTTGAAATTCATGATGCATCACAAGTGGATGGGCAGGGTCCTGATTTGGGTTCGTCCTATCTGAGCCGCATTTTTTATTTTAATGATTCGCAAAAAACAGTTGCGATCAATATAATAAAAATATTGGAAAAAAAGGGATTGTCAGTTGCAACGACGTTAAAACCGGTTTCACCTTTTTGGGTAGCAGAAGCAGATCATCAGGATTATTATAAAAAAACACAAACGTTGCCGTATTGTCATCGCTGGGTGAAGCGATTTTAATTTAGCGTTTTAACCAGACTATATTTCCTCAACATGTAAACCCCGGAATGCAGCCATATGCAACTAAGCGATCGCGCTCGTATTTTGTTGGTAAGGTAAAATTAAAAACGCTGACGCCAAAAATTTCTTTATTTTTATAAATGCCGTTGCTGGATCCAAACATCAGTGGCTCACCCTTTTTATTTTTACCCAAATATAACATCACGTGCGTAATGGGTGGTCTGCGGTTCGTTTGAAAGGTGCCAGTCCAAAATAATAAATCACCGGGTCTTAATGCATGAAATTGATATGAGTTAAAGTGCTCGTTTGTGACATAATGAATTTTTCCATTGCGTAGCAGCCAAAAATACATTTGGTATGAATCGCGCGGAATAGAAATATCTTTAATTTCTTTGAGAAGATAATAAATGACACCGGAACAATCCATTGCGCCTGTTGCTGGATTATCCGATCCAAATTGATATCCCAGATGTTCTTTTGATAACGCCGATGCTTTTGAGATAACTTGTTTTACATTTTCAGGGTCATTGCGGTAGTGTGCAAGATACGCTATGGGAACAGGCTGTGTGATAGCACGATGGGCGCAGCTGGCAATGGATAGCGATACAAATAAAATAATAAACAAATAACCGATCCGTTGCATGTCGTTTCCCGATAAGATGAAGTTGATTTTTTTAGATGCGCTATCCTAAGTAGGTGTGCACGATCAAGCAAGATGAAATTGAGATTCTGCCAATGAAGTCAATGTATACAAAAAAACCTTTTGCAAAGAGGGAAGCTTATTCAAGTATACAAAGGCATGAAATTGATCTATCAGTATAGTAGCAGTGCTTGCTGTAGCAATTTTCCCCCATCTTGAAAAAAACAAGAATGGTCTCCGTATTGTTTCTTCTTTCTTGCATGAACTTTTTGTCCGCATAATTCTCGATCGTTTGATAGTTAATTTTGTACGTTTATTTTCATTTCCGTTTTCTAATTCAGCATTTTAATCGATATCTCTTGTGATATAATTTTCAAAACACAACAGACAGGGATGTAACGTGATGGGAAAAACACTCAGTGATCAGGTTGTTGATATTTTAGTGGGTGCGGGTGTTAAGCGCGCTTTTGGTGTACCGGGTGATGCTACTGATCTGATTCTTGCATCTATTTACAATCGCGATGACTTTGATTTTATTCTTACGCGCCATGAAGAAGGCGCGGGATTTATGGCTTCAGGTTATGCCAAACTAACAGGTGATATGGGTGTGGTATTGGCATGCCAAGGTCCAGGTGCAGCGCACATGTTGGAATCTATGTATGATGCGAAAATGGATAAAGTGCCCATGTTAGTGATCACTGGTCAGGTTGAAAGTGCAGCAATTGGCACAAATACAGTGCAGGAAATTAATCAATTATTATTATTCCAAGATGTGGCTTATTTTAATCGTGAAGTACGATCGGCAAATAACCTCATTGATATTTTGCAATTGGCTATTCAAACAGCTAAAGCAAAAAAAATTGTAGCGCATGTCTCTATTGCAACGGATGTGTTGCGTCATGCTGCGCTTAAGCGCGCATTGCCGAGCCCTTCAGTTTATGAGATGCCGCATCATGTTATTCCTGATACGAGTTTAATTAAAAAAGCAGCTGGTTTTTTAAATGCAGCGAAAAATGTAACGATTTTATATGGCGCTGGTTCTTTTCATGCAAGAGATGAATTATTAACAGTTGCTGATTTGTTGGCAGCGCCGATTGTGCACACCGTTAGATCAAAAGATATTATTGATAATAATCATCCTCATTACGCAGGCGGTATTGGTTTTAAAGGTTCCAAAAATGGATGCCATTTTGTCAAAGATTGTGATGCATTGTTAATTGTGGGTTGTAGTTTTGCTTAGCGAGAATTTTATCCTGTTGATGTGCCCATTATTCAAATTGATTTAGATCCAGAGCGCATTGGTATTCGTTGTCAGGTATCAGTTGGATTAATTGGCGATGCAAAAATAACGCTAGCGCAATTATCAAAAGAGCTGATTAAAAAAGATATAAGAAAATTTTTGGATGAAGCGCAAAAGACGCATGTTACGGCAATTGAAAAATTAAATCATGCAGCGAAACAGAAAAATAAAGAAATTCAATCGCCTTTATTAACCGATACAATCAGTCGTTATTTATCTGATGATGCAATTGTGACTGTGGATGCCGGTACTGTCAGTGTGTGGGCAAATAATTGGTTACGTTTAAATGGGAAGCAACGATTAATTGGCACAACTGAGTTGGGCACGTTGGGTTTTGGTTTACCTGCTGGAATGGGTTGTCAATTAGCAATGCCAGATCGACAGGTAGTTGTGTTATGTGGTGACGGTGGTTTTCATATGACTATGGCTGATTTTGCGACCGCAGTAAAATATGATTTGCCAATGGTCATTATTATTTATAATAATTTTTCTTATCATTTTATTGAGTTGGAGCAATTAAAAGAAGGTGTACCTATTTGCTATACGAAATTAACCAATCCCAGCTATGCGAAATTTGCAGAAGCGCATGGCGCAGTGGGATATACAGTGACGGATGCTACGCAGTTAGAATCAACTATAAAAGAAGCGATGTCGCTAAAAAAATTGTGCATTGTTGATGTGCATGTCAAAAAAGATGAATTAATTAAACCCAATGAAGTGACATTATCTTTGATATCGCATTTTGCAATGGGCATGCTTAAAACAAAATGGGCTGAGTGGACAAGATAATCGATGTTAGAAATTATTTTTCCATTCACGCATAGCTGCAAAAACAGCTGCTTCTGTCTGTAGTTTCTTTTGCGTGCGCATTTCTAATGTCGCAATAATATTTTTTTGATTGCACCGTAGAAATGGATTGGTTGCTTTTTCTAAAGCCATGGTTGATGGTACGGTTATTTCGTTTTTCTCACGTAATTTTTTTGTTTCGCGGTAACGTTTTTCCAAATCAATATTTTTTTGATCAACTTGCACGGCAAAGGCTAGATTCTTCTCTGTGTATTCATGGCCACAATAAACTGCTGTTTCATCAGGCAAAGATGTTAATTTTTTTAATGAAGCCAGCATTTGTTCAGGTGTGCCTTCAAATACGCGCCCGCATCCGCCTGTAAACAAAGTGTCGCCGCAAAATAAAAATGGTTTTGTGTAATAAGCGATATGTCCTGTTGTGTGTGCCGGAATATCAATCACGTGAAATGTAGTAGGCCAATTTTTTAATTGGATGACATCATTTTCTTGAACACAATTTGTTGTTGATGATATACGATCATGTTGGCTAGAAAACACCGGTGTTTTTGGATATGATCGCAATAATTTTTCAACACCGCCAGTATGATCAGCATGCTTGTGTGTCAGCAAAATCGCAATCAACTTTAGTTTATTTTTTTGTATAAAATCCAATACGGGATTCGCATCACCCGGATCAACGACAACACATTGTTTTGTTGTATCACAAACCAGAGCCCAAATATAATTATCTTGAAAAGCCGGAATGGAAAAAATAGTAATCATCATATTTATCCGTTATATAAAATCATTATTCTTTTCTAAAAGATGCCCTTGATTTGCATTGCCACTGCCCGCCAACGTTATAGCAGTTCCATAAATTTTTGCCATCGCGACAGAGCTTGCGGTCAACACCGTGACGTGAGCATACCCATCCTGTTTTTTCATCTTTTCGCCATCCTCTAGGTGGCACATTGTTTACATCAACAGGTCCGTGTGGTGGTGCAGTGTGAGTGGGTTGAAGTGATTCTAGATCTGCTGATGTGTCGAAATTGCCAAAGGCAGTTGTTGTTAGTAATAGACTGAAAAAAACAATGCTTACGATTTTTAATTTTAGCATGCTGAAATCTCCCATCATTTTTGATTGATAAGGTAGTACAACTATTTTCATATCAATGCGAATAAAATGTTGGCTTGATTATTTCGCATCATTTGTTTTAACGCAAATACAGCCATGACTGCCATCGCCGTGTGTCATTTTTGGCTGAATGGGATTATGATTTTAATCATAATAGCAGAGTCCTATTGTATGATAGCGTTTAACTATAGTGCATTTTAAAAAAATGATCAGAGAAATTATTTGCTGGTTGATCATATTTAAATACACTTACTTTAAGTATTTATCAATATGTTTATCTGCATGATTTTTATAACCACAAAAAAAATGTGCCGAAATAACATTAAGAAAATGGTCTGTTACGCCATTTAAAAAAGCATAATGTGTATTGTCGTGGCAATGATGAAATTTATGATGATCCATAGAAAGTAATATTTTATTTTTTTGAAAAAAGCGAATTACTTTATTATTGCGAGCACCGTTGTGACACCAAAAATGTGATAATTCAGCAAGCGATGAAAAAATTCCAATCAGGACAAAAAATAAATTAACATAAAAATTAAGATTAAATGTGTGTTGTATTATAAGTAGTATCAGCAAATAAAATAGCAGCCAAAATTTATGCCCTGTTTCAGAGAAATAGATTTTAACGGGGTGTTTGTTTTTATAGATTATTTTTGCGTGGTGTAAATGAAAGGCGGCAATATAGGGCCCAACAATGGAATGATACTGTGTGTTGTTATCCATGATCATGTGAACCAGGCCATTCACAAAGTCAGTAGCAAGATAAGCCAGTATTATTGTGATAATACAAATAATGATATTTATTGCTATTGCGTGATGTTGTATGAGTGTAATGCTGGTTAGGATTTGCAAAGCAATAATGATGATTGAAAAGGCTGTTTCTATTTTTGCATACCAAGCAATGGTATTGTATTTTTCAATAGCCACTTTAAAGGCTTGTTTTTTCTCTTCGCAGTCAATTTTTAATATTTCCATGAGTATGAATAGCCTATACTTTTTTGGTTTTTTGTCTTCTAAATGTTGATGTGCCAATTTATTTTTTTGTAACCCATTACGTTTTTAGAGTACAATGCCACTGGTATTTTGTTGTGTATTAATCAGAGCATATTATGCTAAAAAGCACCAGTGTATCACGTTGTGCGTGGGTTACAGATGACCCACTTTATATTGCCTATCATGACAGAGAGTGGGGTGTTCCTGTTTATGATGATCGTCTTTTGTTTGAATTATTAACATTAGAAGGTGCGCAAGCAGGACTGAGTTGGATAACCATTTTAAAAAGACGTGAACATTATCGTTTGGCTTTTGATCACTTCGATATTGAAAAAATAGCAAAATATGATGATAAAAAATATCAGGCAATCTTAAATAATTCAGGCGTGATTCGTCATCGTTTAAAAATTCAATCCGTTATTACTAATGCACAAGCCTATTTAAACCTAAAAGAAGAATTTCCTAGTTTTTCCGATTATTTATGGGGCTTTGTTGATCATATGCCAATTCAAAATAAACGATCCGCACGCAATCCAGTGCCAGCAAATACACCAATATCGGATGCCATGTCACGTGATTTAAAAAAGCGAGGATTTAAATTTGTTGGTAGCACAATTTGTTATGCATTTATGCAAGCAGTCGGCATGGTGAATGATCATTTGACTACGTGTTTTTGTTTCGAAAAAATTAACAAGAGAACAAGCAATGCCAAAAATTAAAATTAATGATATTGATATGTATTATGAAACTCATGGAAAAGGTGAGCCATTGATTTTTGTATCGGGATTTACAGCAGATCATTTAAGTTGGTTGACGGTATTTAATGAATTTTCAAGAAATTATCAAGTGATTTTGTTTGATAATCGCGGTGCAGGACGAACAGATGTGCCGTCAGGTCCTTATTCAATTGCACAAATGACGCAAGACGTTGTGGATTTATGTGCCGCATTAAAAATTACTTCTGCACATTTTGTTGGGAATTCGATGGGTGGATTTATCGTGCAGCAACTAGCCTATCATTATCCAGAAATGGTGAAATCTATTGTAATTAGTAATTCCGCGATGCGGTGTGATACCAGTTATTATTTTTATCCGCCGGTCAGATTGGCTTTGTTGAAGGAAAATGTATCGCTGGATATGCTGATGCGAATTGATTGTTGTTTGGTTTTTTCATATTATTTTTTGTCGCAGCCGGGGAAGTTAGATGAAATGATTCGTTTGCGTAATGCCAACCCTTATCCAATGACAGCGGTGGGATATGAAGCACAATATGCTGCGTTGTCTACATTTGATTCCAGAGAATGGATTGCAAAAATTGCTGCACCCACGCTGATTATTTCTGCAGATAACGACGTGATTTTTAATCATGCGACATCAGAAAAAATGGTATCAAAAATTAAAAATGCGCAATATGTTTGTTTTGAAAACTGCGGTCATGTGCCGCATCTTGAATATCCAGCGGAATATACGCGTGTTGTCAGTGATTTTTTACAGGCGCTTCCTGTAGAATAAATGGGATATTAAATTAAAAAGGAGAAAGCGATGTTGTCTTATCATTGTTCTGATTGTGATATGAGCGTTAAGGGAATGACTTGTGGGAAATGTGGTGCCCCACTTCAACATGCCACAATTAAAAACCAGGATGGAAAAGAAGTGCATGTATCCGAATGCCCTAAACAATGCGGCAAGATTAAATCGCCTATGTGTTGTGGCCATGATATGGAAGCAGCGTTGAAATAACAGGTTGCGTGCTATTGGTAGTAAATAAGGGTGGCGTCAATCTAGCTGATCGACTAATCCCTTGTTTGTGTTTGTTTTTCTCAATTTGATTTTTTAAGATGTTCCTAACTGTGCCCATGCGAGTATTGTCACAATTAAGATGGGGCGGCGTCAATCGAATTCGCTAGCTAATATACTGTATTACATACAGTTTTTCAATTCGATTTTTTGCGATGCCCCCAAAAATGCCCCCAGAATGTATTGTGTCTGCTTGTCTAGTATCTTCGAGGTGAGCATAAAATCAAATATTTTCGGCAGCATTTTCATTATCTGTAGTAGGTTGTACAAATACTCTTACCTTTCTACGTTCGGAATGGATGCTGTTAACCACGCCGTCTTTTCCGATTGGTTCCACGCTATGTTCAGTTAGCGAGTTAATTAAATCCTGAATGATGTTTTTACGATTCATCGTGAAAGTAGATGCGAAGCATCTCCAGAATTTCCAGCCAGTACGCTCAAGAATTCGTTGGCGGTTCATGTCGGCTTCCCAGCGTGAAGCATCATGATAACGATCGCCGTCGCATTCAATTGCTAAACGCGCATCATTATGACCTTCGACTACCATGTCAATTCTAAAGCTGCCAACTTTGACTTGTGGGATAACCCTATAACCACGCTCTGTCAATAAATCATACATTTCAGTTTCAAAGCTGGACTCACACAAATCTCGTAAATTTTTTACTACAGCTTCGTCTTGTGCAAAGGGAGACGTGAAATGCTCGATCAATTGGCGTCTGAGTTTGTCTAGTGGACTTAAATCCCCTAATTCAACACTTCTTACTAAATACATTCTGTCTCGCGCCCTTGATGCTGCAACATTAAATCTTTGAGCTGATGCTTCTCGGGAATCGGCTTTGTTGCTCTCTCTTGTTACCACCATAGATAAAAACATAATGTCCCGCTCTTTCCCTTGAAAGGTGAGTGCGTCGCCACATGTGATTTTGTGTTTTGTTAATTTCTCAGGAGTAATTTCGTTTTGGAGCATGTCCCATATTTTTCGTGCCTGTTCACTGCCCAATAATGAAACAACACCAATCGTCTTGTTTTCCATTGCAAGGTCATCACAAATTTTTATTATTTCATCAACAATAAACCGTGCTTCACCAGCATTTTCTTTGTTATCACGAAAACCGTCTTCAACAAGGACATCAATTAGCGGCGGATCGAGGCGCTCAGATTTTGTTGGTAAACGTAACGGCTTTAATTCATGATTGTAGAATTCTCGTTTTGAATATTCGATGATCGCCGGTACACACCGAAAGTGTTCTCTTAACATAATCTGAGAATCAGAAAATACGATTTTGCACAGGTCATAAATGGAACGTTCAGGTGACATTGCCTGTCTATAAATATCGACCTGATTAGATAAAAACCGCGCCATCAAATTATTAATTTTTTCTTCTTCCAAGCCAACGCCTTCAGGGGAGACTTGCTTGTCGTCGCCAACCACCAGTAATTTTTTTGCTCTTAAAATTGCAGGTAAGGCACTTAAATCGGATTGAGAAGCCTCATCAATGATAACGAGGTCAAATGATCCAAATTCGGTGGGTAGAGATTCTGAAATCCTATGATGCGGCATGATCCAACATGGAATTGCTTTATTTGTGCGAGACGCTGCATTTTTTGCATCTCGTCTATATCGAATAGCTCTTTTGCCTGTTCCTTTCCCGATTTTTATAATGGCAGAGAGATATGCTTGTAATGCAGCTCTAATATCTGGTGTGGCATTATTTGCTAATTTTAACCACGTGCGGTTGGCAACAACATCTTGATACGTTTTTGCTAATTGCTTTTCAAGTTCGCCTCTTTGTGAAGTTAGCTTTTTAAACTCATCAAAATGACTTGCTGTTTGAAGATGAGTTGCTAAACGACGAAGACGCCAAGCTTGTGCCCAATTATCTGGTAACAAGGAATCAACAATACTATCCATCGGCTGAGTTTTTAATTTTTTTGCCCAGTTAATGCTGCCTGATTCCATGATTAAATTGGATATACTTTCCACATCGTCTAAATGTGGTTTGAGTCCATGTATACGGCCTAACTCATCAACGAGAGAAGCCCATTGATTTTTTATGTCAATTTCTGTGAATTCGGAATTACCGATAGACCTCTCAATAAATTTTTTAATTTGCTCTGAAATATGGCCGTCGTAATGGGACAACGTATTAAGCATCGTTTCCTTTTTCTGAGATACGTCGGCTGAGCGGTGTTGATTTAAGTTTATTTCCACAAAACGTACCAATTCTTTTAAATTGGCATCGTTTTCAAATAACTCATGAAGATTATCAGGGTTGTGGAAAAAGGAAATAATCGGGTTTTTACTAATCGCTAATTCTAACTCACAATATTTTTTAATTAACAAAAATGATTCAATTTCTTTTTTTGCAAATCTAATGGCTGCGTTTGAATTTTCATCTGTCTTGATTAATGAAAGAATGGAGGTTTCATCAGCAATGTTATTCCATCGAAAAATTAGCTCGTTTAATTTGTTGCTTAGCAATACATGACGATGAATGTGCTCCCATTCCTCTGTTGTTTTTGGAAGGCTGGTTAAAATCCTAATTTCATCGATCTTTTTTGTGAGTGATCTTTTTGTGATTGCGCCACTAATTCCAAAAGCAGATTTACCCTGACTTTTGTTGAAAATCGCTTGTGTTACTTCATTATTCAGATTAAGGTCATTTGGCATGGAAACCGGCTTTTCAAGGAAAATGTTTTTTTCTGTAGAAAGGTCGTTTATTTCATTAAATAACTTTTCAAAAAGACCAATGACACGTTCTGAATCAGTATTTTTTAACAGCGATTTTAATGAGCCTGTCCATGACTCGGTGGTGATTTCCATTTTCTTGTTAATCGAAATAAGTTCTTGCAGCGCATTTAACAGCGTTTCAATTTCAACGAGATGATCAGCAATATTTGTGATCGTTGGGATTTTTTCGGATTCAATCTTAGCTTTTAGGTTTGTGCTTTTTAATAATTCGTTGTGAATATACAGCACGTTATTTAATTTTGGAGTAGCATCAATCGCAATAATTTTTTTCTCAAGATAACACAAATCGTCTTTCAAATGACTTCTTGCTTCACGCAAATGAATAATATCCGTGTTGTCAAAATTAGGTTTATTAGCATCTGAGATAGAAATTTTGTCATCGAGCCATTCAAATTCATCCCAAAATTGTCTGATCTCACGTGCTGCATCTTCTGGATGGATAAGTTCTTCGTCCATCTGTATTTGCTGAATATTATTTTTAGCCCAATCATTAATCGATCGATCTATCCATGCCAATTTTGCGTGAAGTTGATCAATATATTGTTCCGCGCTTTTAATCTCATTTTCTAATGTACTGCGATTAATGCATTGCAACTCTTGTGCAATTTTGGATATAGCAAATTCAAATTGTTTCATTCCATCTTGTTCGTTTGTCAAAAGTGAAATCGCCAATGGCTGAATTGATTTTGGCAATTTCTCTTTTAATACCGATAAAGCAGGTTCTTTCATTGAGGTTACAAGCACACGCTTACCGTTTGCCATGTAGTGCGCAATAATATTGGTGATGGTATGTGTTTTCCCTGTTCCTGGTGGTCCCTGAACAACAACACCTTTTGAACATTCTAATTTTTGAACGATACTGACTTGCTCTTCATTAAAGGGAAGGGGGAAAAATAATTCTGAAACATCACAAGCGTCATTTGAATCTGTGTAAGTAAGGTTTGATAATCCGCGAAACTGAGGAAGCTTTAATTCGCTGTGTTCCTCTGATGGCGGATTAATAATTTCAGTGACAACGCTGGGTATTTCAACAATTTGATCGTTACTAAGTTGCTTTTTAAAATTTTCTAAATCTTGAATAAAAAGACTCTTGCTGCGAGGTCTTGCGAATAATACCCATGTGTCAGTAACTTTGAGATTTTCATCAACGTTTGGTAGCTGACGATCTTCTAACATAATTTGATTTGGACAATAAATACCTTTTGGATCAAGATGGGTTGCAGCAAGTTGTAGCTGTTTCTCATATGACATCACATCAAACGGTGAAAAATCATTTACCTGTTGTGACATTAATTCAGCATAAGCTTTTTCTAAATCTGCAACCCCCAGATTATCGACAGACATATACACATCAAGTTCGAATCGTGAGTCTGTCGCGCGTTGTGGTCTGATCTCAATTGTCATGTCCTTTTCATTTAAAAAAATCTCGACCAATTGAGTTATTAATGGGTACCGAATATTAAATTCTTTTGTTTTCCATATGCCAATACCAAGCCCGCAGACCAGCTCAATTTGGGTGTCAACAATAGAACCTTCAAGTTGTTGCTTAATGGTAAAAAGTTCAGCATAAAGCTTTATGGTGTGACGACGCTTTTTTTCTTCATCAGCCCAGATCGACCATTGATTTTTAATGTAATCGGAAAGAAGCTTTTCAAGAGGATCGCGATATTTATATTCAGACAACATTACAATTTGTTGCGTAATATCAATATCTGCGCAAATGTCATCACCGATAATTTGTTGTAATTTTTCTAGCTCAATGCGCTCAACAGATTTTTTGAGTGTCGGTTTAGTTTCTGTTGATTTGGAAACATCGAGCCAAATTGCTAAAAGACTATTTCTTGATGTTTTACTGCCAAATGATGTGGCTATTTCTTTGACTTGATTGCGATTATTGCTTGTAATGGTGTTCGTGAAGTTGTCGGTTTCAATTTTTAATTTACTTAAAAAATCAGTATGTTTTTTTTCTTCAATTTTTTTTGCGCTATACTGAGATTCCTTATCGACAAAGTGTATGATCCACTCATTATTTTCGCGTTTTTCAAACAGGATGGTTTTTTCTTGCTGACAAAGCGTTATTTGATCTTCATTTGGTTCGCAATGCATTATCTGATAACTGCAAACATTTTCCGGTGGTGGAGCGTTTGATTCAAGCAGTCTTTTTACACTTATCCATATTTCATCTTCTTCTTGAGATGAATTTAGAGATACCCCGGGCAGGGAGATTATTTCGTGTTCGAATTTGTGAAATACTGCATGCTTGCTAACATCTGTAATGGTGCTTAGTTTTAGTCGAGCTGAATGCTGCGAAAACTCAATTAATGATAAAAGACGTTCTTGTTCTTGAGATATTTGCCGAATAGATTGATTGTCTTTATTTTCTTGTTTTATTAAATCTTCTTGCATTTTTACGCCTCAATAATGATACACCCCATGTGGCTTTAAGAATGCACTTTTACGAGATGAACGTTTCGAACAGGCAGAGCACAGCGATACTAAAATGAAGCAATCTGCATGGCCGAATTTTGTAAGTATTATCTGCTAATACACTTTTATTGAAAAGCTATTCCGTAAAAATTTAATGCTGTTCACCTAATCATGTGAGGTATTAACATTCATTGAATTATTAAAGCCAGGTTCGATGCCGGCGCTTGTCGCCCTGTATGCTTCCATATTTGCTTTATAAGCAGCTTTATATCCCTTACATGCAGCAATATTGCTTGAATGTGTTTCGAGACAATGGGTATAAGCACTTCTGATTTTCATCATGTCGTTTCGTGAATCAACTTTTGCAACAATACCACATCCAGAAAGAAGCGAGCACCCAAGGGCTAATGGCGCCAGTATTAATAATTTCTTCATTGATAACTCCTTTGAGATTAATAAAATTGGCAATCCATCGCGCTATAAAAACGTACAATCCATGAACATTCATACTCCCGGGAGATACTAAGGAAGTCTTAGTATTCCGTCAAGTAAAACTAAGGGAGTCTTAGCCTGTAGACAATGAAAAAGCAGGCGCAACATGGCTGGATCACCCATAAGCAAACGTTTAAAAGAAGCTCGTATCGAAGTGGGAATTTCTCAAAAACAACTGGGCATTAAAGCTGGAATTGACGAATTTGGTGCTAGCGCTCGTATGAATCAATATGAAACTGGGAAGCATTCTCCAGATTTTGGAATGCTTCAAAGGATTGCTAAAGTTCTGAAGTTGCCGGCTGCCTTCTTTTATACGAACGACAACTGTCTTGCGAACATTATCAAAATGTATTCTAAACTGAATGACGATCAGCGGCACCGGTTGAGTAAATTCCTTGAGAAGCTTGCTCGTTAAATTAATATGCTCTGTAAAATTGTTGGTTGATGCAGCTTAGTGCGAAATAGTTTTATGGTTCAAAAGGGTTTATCCCAAACCGTAAAGCTGCATCTCTGAAAGATGTGTTGGCGTGTTTGTTGTGTAACATGCATAGGCGATTAAACGTCTTCCAATGCATTCCCTTTGGTTTTAACTCCACGCCATCGAAGATGCTAAATTCCCATCCCAAACGATCACGAATTTTTTCTGCTCTATGGGCAGCGCGATAAGCAAGGTTTTCGCGTTGGCAGGAATAAACCAATTGATAACAGTGACGACAAGCAAATATTGCCCCGCTATATAAAATAGCGACACGCCTTCCGCAATTACGTGCTGGACATCGAAACCATGGTCGCATACCGCCGAGATTGCATGATGTCCATTCGATATCCACAGAGTATTTCATATCTTTCGACTCTTCTGAATTATTGCGCTGGTAGCTTAATAAAACGCATTTTTCTTCAGCAATTACTCCGATTGATCCTATTGTTTCATCGTAAGCCCCCACAAATCCCACCCCGCCACATAGCCTTATCAGCTTAAAATTTCAGAATTAATGAACTGAGGCAACAGTGTTGTTGGGTCAATCTCGCCGCGGCGCATGGCGTGCGCTTGGTTGAGAA
>Ga0210006_1000158_pt1 | contig 58192 bp, 56 predicted proteins | sample CryGey02umfilter_2_FD_185452 | JGI IMG/M metagenome (GOLD analysis project Ga0210006, IMG submission 185452) | Groundwater microbial communities from aquifer in Utah, USA - Crystal Geyser 4/10/14 0.2 um filter (SPAdes) (version 3) | ecosystem: Environmental > Aquatic > Deep subsurface >... | reverse complement strand
CTCTGCGGATACTACATACGCCGCAAGAGAATGTGTGCGGTGCAGAGTCGCTTGAAAACACCGTTCAATTACTTCATCAACGTGCAAGCGTACCGAGCGTGATCGCTCGGTATACTTTTGCGAACTACGCGCAAAGCGGCGGATGTGTGTCCGCAAATCTTCAAGATGGTTCTTCATAGCAAGATCAAGCGTGCGTACGCATTCTTGCACACGTCTTCTATCAGCTGCCACGATCACGTGCAGTGCGCCGATTATGTTATCAGCAAGGCGCATAATTGCCGCCGTAACCGCTTTGGCATCGGGTACCGTTAGCTCCGCCGCATTGGATGGAGTTGCGGCGCGAATATCCGCGGCTAAATCGGCTATCGTCCAATCACGCTCGTGACCTATGCCGCACACGACGGGTATGCGCGATGCGAAAATCGCACGCGCAACCGATTCCGCATTAAATGCGGAGAGATCTTCCAGTGAGCCGCCACCGCGAGTCAGGATAATTGTTTCGGCATGGGTATGCGCATTTGCATACTGCAGAGCTGCGGTAATTTGCCCAGCGGCCTCCGAACCCTGCACACCTACCGGCAGAAAGGTAACGGTCAATCCCGGCCAGCGGTTAGAGAGCACGCGCATCACATCCATATACGCAGCAGCATCCGGTGAAGTGATAAGCGCAATGTGCGCTGGATACAGTGGAAGCGATTGCTTAAACTCTGCTGCAAACAGTCCTTCGGCTTCCAGTTTATTCTTAGTCGCTTCAAGGGCTTTGGAAAGCGCCCCTACCCCTTTTGGAACGAATGAGGCAACGCGAAAATGAAACTTACCACTTGCCTTAAACAATCCGGCAGATCCGGTAACTTCAACTTCCATGCCGTCTTCAAGCGGATACGATAACTCCCATACCAGCATGAAGCAGGTCATACGGGACTTCGCATCTTTCAAATCAAAAAAAACCAACCGATCTTTAGCGGTATGAAAATCCACTACTTCGCCTTGCACGGCTACGGTGAGCGTCGCAAGATACGCACCGGTCAATTCTATGAATTGTGAAACGGTCAATGGTACGTTACGATTTTGCGGTATATCAGGCATGCGCTATAGGACATTTATCCCCCACTGGAGATATTGTATGTCGGAACTATCGTGATATGCAGCGATACTTCTTTGCCAAGCACACTCTGTAATTTTTGCGCAATTGCATTCACCTTCGAACGATCTATATTTTGACTCGCACGAACCACGGCATCTACTTCTATGGTGACGCGCCGCTCACGCACCGAAACATCACGTACGTCAATTCCCAAAAAATCTCGCAGCGACGATGCAATGACTTCTTGCGCCACGTCTCTTTGGTTATCTACGTGTACAGTTTGACCAGTTACGATAGTAAGCATAACCGCAACAAAGGCAACTAAAACCAAGGTGTATACGATGCGTTTTTTCTTCCGCTGTTGTCCAATTTCCGTTGCCGGCGGCTCAAAATCAGCAAATATGAAAAAAAGTATGGCTGCGAGAACAACCGCAAATAAATTCGTCAAATATAGAAGTAGCGCGGAGCCGGATACATACCATGCTTTACTAGCAAGTCCAATACCGACCGTTGCAAGCGGAGGCACTAAAGCGACTGCGATAGCGACACCCGCGATAGCAGAGGTAAGACCGGGCCAAACGACTACGAACGCTCCTACAAATCCTACTGCGAGTGCGATAAACAATTCGAAAATCGTCGGCTGCGTACGCAGTAAAATCTCATTACCAAACGACGTAAAGGGAGAAAATAACCCCAAAATAAAACTCACGATGAGTATAACGACGCTTGCTTTGGCAAGGGTGAACATTCCCGATTCAAACAGTTTGGTGTATCCCCGGACCGTTGCAATGGCAATAGCCAGTACGGGCCAAAAAAGCGGAGCTAACAGCATACCACCAATAATAACCGTTGCGCTATTAACGATGAGTCCCAGTGTTACAATAATGCCGGAGAGCACCGTTAAGGTCCAGAAATCAATATCGCCCAACGACTCTTCTTTGATCTGTTCATAAACTTTTTGCTGTCGCTCCCGTGAAATATCAAAAAGGGACGCGAAACGCTTCCATCGATGCACAAGCGGCACTTCTTCCGTGATACGGCTGGACTGCTCTCTTTTTTTGATTATAGTACGTGTCACATTATTGCCTCAAGTATATCATGTTCAAGAAATCTTGAAAATATTTAACGCGCAAGTTTAATTCTCCAGCAACTCTTTTGTCTGCCGTTGAGGGTAATCAATCCGTCGCGTTGGAGTTCTCCTAACAGGTCTTGAAGCCAGAGATCGTTCTGTGACCCTTTTGCATTTTCCAAGCGTTTGTGCAATGTAGCTATGTTGAGAGAGCGTCCTGATTTTTGCGCACACAGCATAGCAACAATTTTACCTCTCCAGTAACGATGCGATCCTTTAAAACGCGATTGCGCATAGGTAACAACACGTCCTTGTAAGCCTTGTACCCCCTTTTCCCGTATGGTCGGATAAGCTGTACAAACGCTGCGTAAAGGGCATTGCGTACATTTTGGAGCTGCAGATGTACAGACAAGCGCGCCAAAGTCCATGAGTGATTGATACCACATGGAACTTTTGCCCGGGAGTTCAGTTTTGACCATGGTATGTTCTAAGATACGCTTGGCTACCGCGGACGGATTTTTACCGAAATAGAGTCGTGCCAGCACTCTGCGGATATTCGTGTCTTGAACCGTTTCCTGTTCGTGATACGCAAAGGATCGCACGGCGCGCGCAGTATAAGGTCCGATCCCCGGCAGAGCTTCCAGTTGCTTAAGTTCTCGTGGCAATCTCCCTTTATGGCACTCAGCGACCGTAGTTGCCAATTCGTGCAACCGAACCGCTCTGCTGTTATAACCAAGACCGACCCAAAGATGTATCACCTTCGCGCGCGATGCTTTTGCAAGCTCGCGAAACGTTGGAAAGGTTTTGAGGAATGTGTGATATTTTGGTATGACGCGATCCACTTGCGTTTGTTGCAGCATGATTTCGGAAACCAAAATTGCATACGGATCGCGCGTACGTCTCCAGGGGAGATCGCGCCCGTACTCCCGGTACCACGTACATAATTTTTCCTGGACGTATCGTATGGTGCGCAGGTCCGGCATAGCTAGCGTATGTGCCAACGGCGCGCAATGGCGCGCAAATAGCCAATGAGCGCGTACAGCGTATACCAGACAACACCGAACAGGACAAAGAGACTAAAAAGCAAAAGTATGGCGCTATTTTGATTGATTGGTATATCTACAAACACCAACCCGATCCACAAGATACATGCAACATCCGCGACAAGCAGCACGTATGCGCCAACTTTACGTTTTTGCTGCAGCAACATCATCCCTACGAGCGGGGCAAGCAAACACATCAATATCCAAAACACCGTTTCCATGGCCGTATAGTTGCTCAAGTACCCGATGTAGGGAAATCCTATCATAAAAGTAAGCCAGATCTGTGCAAAAACCGCCCGCTGTATCACTTTTCTGCGATGCTGGATATCAAATGGCAACATGGTTGCGTTCGGTTAAGGTTATGGGATGCCCGTCAGGATCTGCAACTTCGGCGATATATCCATGAGGGGTGTGTGTGGGTTCAAGGCGTATAGACACATCACACAAGCGCAGATCCTCTATCGCCAGACGTAAATTGGGGACTTCAAAACCCAAAAGACAGCCCTTGACAATCCTTTGGTCGCGCGTATCAACCTTTCGGTCAGCAGACTCCGGCCGGAGAATAAAAACCGTTTCTCCGAGCTCAAACTCCACCCAATCCGTCGTCAAAATTTTTATCTGCATACCAAGCATATCGCGATAAAACGCAATCGCGCTTTCCATATCACGCACCACGAGCATGACAAATTGTATATGATATATGTTGAGAGACATAGTGTATACAACGTTAAATATCACAACTCTCCTTGCAAAAACTTTTCGTTACTGCGGCTTCTGCTGCATGTGCATGCGATATGAGGCGGTGTTGGTATTGGGCATACAAAAAATCTACAGTGCGTCTACAATTTCTCTTACATACCGCATTTCTTTTCCCCTGTAGTCTGCGCGCGTGATCTTGCTCAAGACATAAAGCGCGTGGAGCGGTTTCGCGCCGCGTATGCGCAGTCGCTTAGGATAGTTGTTTTCTATAGCACCGTTGGGAAAAACATACGTGTGATATTTTTTGAGGAGGGCGATTTTTTCCTGCGGATTTGCATAGCGTCTTCCCCCCGTTACACGTTCAATAAAATGTACACCCCGGTCGTTCAATGCATCTCGGTCAACGATCACGCGATAGGGAATATGGAACGCCTCCAACACGTCTACATACACATTCATATTATCCTTACCCATAGCATACACCACCTTGATATCTTTTGCACCATTATAGAATCTATTGATAAGTCCGCGAAAAAATATACGGTCGGACACCCCTTCAACCAGCAGTACTTCATCGGCAAAAAAAAGCTCGGTGTTATCCGCGTTGAATTCCTGTATGAGTCGGGTGCGGTTTAAGCGGCTTGATCGGGAAGGTAATGTGGTAATGCGCGAGGTGCCGGCTTCGCTGCGGCGTACGCGAACCATATGTTGCAGATTATCCGGGCGCACAAAAAGAGCGCTGTGCGTGGTGAGCAATACCTGGTTGTCAAGACGCCGATCTTCAAGCGTTAACGCGAGTTTTTTTATGAGCGATGGATGCAGATGTATTTCCGGCTCATCCAAAAAAAGAATAGGGTACGCGGGATGTAGCATATACACAAGGACGGTAAAGATCTGCTGAAATCCGGATCCCAAGCGTGCGAAGGGTACTTGTCCGTCATAGACCTCCACCATCGGCGTTGCCACATCATGCAGCGTTTTCTTTCTTCCAAAAAAGTCTTCACTCAAGGGCATGTGGGGGAAAAAGTCCTTCAGCAGTTCACGCAGTGTTTCCATCCGTTCTGGAAAGTGTTGGACGAGAGATTTATACGTGGCGGTCAAGTGCGCAATGTCCGTTGGTGTGGTTGGGTCAAGCCGTACCGCGCGCGCGGAAAAAAAACTCTTCACCGTTGCAAGAGGAGTAAGTGTTTCTTGTCCGCAGATGTAGAGCTCCTCCGATCCTTTTTTATGGATACGCACCACCCCATCTGCAAGTTTCTTACCTACCGCGCGTTCCAGTCCGATCTGATCTTCTCCATCTACAGCAATCTCCACGACCATATCTCTTTTGGTGTCAAAAAATCTCACCGGATCTTTGTCTCCCACCAAAGCAACATAGATTGCATCCAAAATATTGGTCTTGCCGCAGCTATTGGGACCGATAAAAATACCCAGGTGCGATTCAGGCTCCCACACGAGTTCTTCCTTGATGTTTTTATAGTGGCGAATCGTAACTTTCTGGATACGCATAGGGATGACATCGGGACTGCAAGTATGGAACATACGGTATGTACTACTCTACCACAAACAATGCAAGAAAAAAAGCCGACACCTGGGTGGTGGGCTGCTATAAAGGAAGGTTGTGGGAACGCAGGATATTTATATATATTTCCTGCAAAGAACAGTAGCTCGGGATGGTCGGGGTATTGGAGGGTTCCATCACGAGGATTTTTTTCCTCTCGCGCTTGCTGATTTTTCCAGCGAGTTTCACAAATACCGATTCCTCATAATAGTCATCGTACCTTCCAGATACCGTGCCGTTAGCGCGCTAAACATCACCATCCTACCCACCTGATCCTGTATCTGCATTGCCGTTTGATACACGGAACTCTCGTCGCGTGCTTCCGCAAATCTTTCCTGCAACAACTGCAGTTTCGCATACGATAATGGTGTGGGCATGAGGACAACCTCCAAAAAAATCTGTTTGAAATGTATTTCCGCGCCAGCTTGCTGCGCGGAATAGACGAGTTTAAAGGACAAAAAATACCACTACATACTACAGTGGTATGGAAAATATGTATGGCTGAAGTTTATGCCAAAACGCCACCTACTGTCAAATAACCGTACCAATACTAGGGATTGACTTATAGCCAATGCGTAGTATAATAATGTGCTGGAGAAAATCACTTAAAGCATGTTATGCAGCATAGCAAACGAATGAAAGTTATTGGCACCCTTGTCGTCAGTATCGCTATAGGCATCGTTTTTTCGTGGATTCGCGCAAGTGAAACAGATAATTTGCCGCTGCAAGATTCCACACAAACTATACATAAAAAAGAGGTTTCGGTATTCCAAATACATGCGCAAGATAGGGTTGCATACACGATTAGTGCGAGCGGAACGGTGCGTCCCAAACCCTACACGCGCGTATTCAGTTTGGTTTCAGGAACAGTAGTCTCTATGACACCGGTTGGCACAACGGCAATACAAGGACAACCGCTCTACCAGCTGACGGATACGGGTATTGAATCAAGTTATATGCATGCACTGCGGGGTTTTACCCAAACGCAAGCAATTACCGAGGAACGGATTAACCAGTCAAGGCTTGGATTGGAAGCGGCACGAGCGCGGCTGTTACTTGCGGAAGAAAGCTACGCTTTAGCCGAACAGCAAGCGGCGCAAGCGCTTGCGTCCGCGCAAGATAGTGGAGAGATAGCCTATGCCACGGCTCATGCGGATTTGCAACAGGTGCTTACGTCGCTAAGTGAGGGGATGCTCGCTGAACATATTTACCGCTATCGCGCAATCGCAACAACCCAGACCGCACTCCTGACGCAAGTATCAGATCAGTTTACCAAAACGGTTGACGCGTATGGATCATTGCCGGTGATTTCGGGAGAGACGCAGTTGCAATATAACCTGACACAGATGCACAAGACGCTACTCGCCGCAAAAACACTCGTAGATACCACGTCCTACCTTTTGCAAAATGCCATACCCGGCGATCAACTGAACTTTCTTACTTCGGCAGAACTCGCGATTACACAAACGATGAGTATGCATGACCAAGCACGGATGAATCAGGACATAGCCGCCGTTCTTTCGCAACTGCACGGGCTGGATGCGGTGGTAATCGGCAATACACTCGCACTTGCTCAAGCGCGCAATCAAAAAAATCTTGCATCAATTGACGTAGATAACGCGCAAACATTGCTCGCAAGCGCACAAAAAGGAGCGGATTTGGAACGTACTGGCGCACAGGCACAACTTGATGCGGCAAGCTATGCCTATAGCAATTTAACGCTTCTAGCGCCTTTCACCGGCTCCATACTTTCCCATTTTGTTGATGTCGGCGATCAGGTTCGCGCAGGATCGGAAATACTGGAGCTGGGTAATATGCGTACGGTGGAAATATCCATTGAAGTCGCGGCTTCGTTTTTGCGTGACTTGCAGGTTGGTACACCCGCACGTATGAATGGCGCACTCATCGGAGAAGTCAGCGAACTTTCCCCTTCCGCAAGTGTTACCAGCGGAAAAGCTAGGGTAGTGGTTGTAAGCCAAAGCGCACAGAACGCGCTTGCCGTGGGATCCGTTGCGCGCGTGGAATTGATGGTCGCACGCGAGGGAATAGATCTTATTGCCATACCCTTGAAAGCCGTTACTATGGAAGAAACGGGAAAATCCGTATTGGTTGCGGTTTTAGGCAAGGCGGTAAAACGAAGCGTGGTATTGGGGGATGTCTTAGGTGATGTGGTGATGGTTACCGAAGGTCTCGCGCAAGGAGACATGCTCATCCTGCGCGATGGCGTGTTTGTTTCTGAAGGAGATGTAATAGAAATGAAAGAATGAGCTTGGTATTAAGCACCTCGGATCCAATTAAATTGAGAGCTTGTATGGAGAAAAATATCTCAACATCTCAACCAACAGACCAACCTGCAAAAAAAAATACCTATGCCGAGAAATATATCCATGAAACGGCAAGGGGGGTCTTTGGTTTTTTTATTACCCGCGCGCGTTTGGTGGTTCTCCTGATGATTGCGATTATTTTTGGCGGTATGGTAGCGCTGCTAGAATTGCCCCGTGAAGCCGACCCGGAAGTTAAGGTGCCTATTGCCGTGGTCGTAACCGCATTTCCCGGGGCAAACCCGTCAGACGTGGAAGATCTCGTAACCGACAAAATTGAAAAAGAAATAGAGGGTGTTGATCGGGTAAAACTCGTAACCTCAACGTCCGTTTCCGGCGTTTCATCCATTTTGGTTGAATTTGAAGCGGAAGCCGATCTTGAAAAAACGCTCCAGGACCTGAAAGATGCCGTGGATCGTGTCAATGATTTGCCGGATGATGCCACTGACCCACAGGTTGAACAAGTGCGCATTAATGACGCGCCGATTATTACGTTAAGCTTGGCCGGTCACCTCAACGAAACTGCATTTAAGGAACTTGCTGAAGAGGTGCAGGATGAGCTGGAAAAAATTCCCGGCGTATCCCGCGTGGCACTTTCCGGAGTTCGGGAAAGGGTGATTACCATTCGGGTAAAGCAGGGGGAGCTTGACCGTTTGCACCTGTCGTTAGGATCTGTCTTGGCAATACTGCGCGGGGCAAATGTGAATTTTCCTTTAGGAAATATCACGCTTGACGGCGTATCCTACAATATCAGGTCGGTTGGAAAATTCACCGATGCGGAATCTATTGCGCAGCTTCCCGTTTCGGGAAGCGCCCAAGGCAGCGTATTGGTTCAAGATATCGCGGAAGTTACGGACGGTTTTGCCGACCGCACGAGTTTATCGCGCATATCGCTTGCCGGTGGCGAACCCGAACCTACCGTCTCGCTTGCAGTGTATAAAAAAACCGGCGGTAATATTCTCCAAATTGTTGACGCCGCCAAAGAAAAATTGGTTAAGCTGAAAGAGGGTGGAATAATTCCGGAAGAGATTGAGGTAGAAACCAGCTCGGACTATTCGGTATTTATCCGCAAAGACCTGACTACCCTCGGATGGAGTGGCGTGCAATCCGCGATACTGATATTTATCATCATGTTCCTCGCGCTTTCCCTGCGCGAGGCCCTTATTTCTTTTCTTGCCATACCCTTAACCTTTTTCATTACTTTCTTTTGTTTATATCTATTCGGTTTTACGCTGAACAGTGTTACACTTTTTATTCTCGTGCTTTCTCTGGGGCTTCTGGTTGATGCATTTATCATTATTCTGGAAGGTATATTCCACAACATGCGGGAGGGGTACACAGCGCGGGACGCGTCACTGTTGTCCGTGGCACACTATAAAAAACCTCTGCTTGCCGGTGTGTTTACCACAATTTCGGCTTTTGTACCCATGCTTTTAGTAAGCGGGATACTGGGGCGGTTTTTACGCGTGTTGCCCATTACGCTCTCCATTACGCTACTTGCGTCTCTGTTCGTGTCGCTCGTACTCGTGCCAACCATTGCGTCAGTTGTTTTGCGACATAAGAACAGCGAAAAAGCTCCGAAGGTAAGCTTGTTGGAAAAGTACGTGACTATCTGGCTGATCGCGCGTTATAAAAAAAGCATTACGGCTTTTTTGGCAAGTCGAAAGAGAAAAGTCGCTTTTTTGGGAATGATGACTCTGTTGTTTTTTGGGTCATTGGGATTGCTTATTTCAGGATTCATACCGATACGATTGTTCCCCTCAACCGACATTGAATTTTCTTTTATCAATATTGAAATGCCGCAAGGCACGAGGTTGGCGGAAACTGAAAATGTGGTTCGGGAAGTGGAAGATGTGCTGCGGAGGCGGCCGGAAATTAAAACCTTTGTTTCAACCATCGGATCATCGCTTACTTTTGGCTTTGGAGGAGGCGCGTCAACGGGCGAGCATTTGGCAAATATCAACCTTACCTACGTTGGAGGGAAAGAAAGGAATTTGGCAAGTTATGAAATTGAAGAAGAATTACGGGAAGAACTTGCGCCAATTTCGCGTGGAAAAATAACCATACAGGAACTTACAAACGGACCGCCGACCGGCGCGCCAATTGAAGCGCGTATTACGGGAAAAGATATGCGCATATTGAGTAATATTACCGATACGGTAATTCGTCTCTTGGAGGAAACGGAAGGTACGCGGGATGTTACAACGGATCGTGATACAAGTCCTGCGGACATGGTGATCACCTTACGCAAAGATGCTCTTGCGGCATCAGGATTACAAGCAACTGATGTGGCATCTACCCTGCGCACCGCGCTCTATGGCGTAACCGCAACCGAAGTAACGCTTGGCGGCAAAGATATTGATGTAGTGGTCAAGCTTGCGGAGAACGAGTTGAAAGATTTGGAATTACTTGCCAATCTCTCTTTACACGCGCCTTCCGGCGAGCGCATTCCGCTTTCCCGTGTTGCGGATTTTAATTTTGAACCCGCGCTTGCCTCCATACACCATCGCGACTTTGAGCGTACGGTTACCGTTCACTCCTGGCTTGAAACGGGCTATACACCAACGACGGTTGTCCCGTTGGTAGAAGAGCGTCTTGCCGAAGAAATACTGCCGTCCGGATACGCGGTGGTGTTTGGGGGTGAGGTAGAAGATATTGACCAATCATTTTCCGAACTTTGGCGTGCCATGGTCGTGGCGGTGCTGCTTATTGTCTTTATTCTGGTACTGCAATTCAATTCATTCAAAAAACCTTTGGCAATTCTGCTCTCACTTCCCTTTGCGCTCATTGCCGTGGTTGCGGGCATGGTCCTGTTTCATCTTGCGTTCAGTTTTTCGGTATTTTTGGGTCTGATTTCACTCATAGGCATCACGGTCAATGACGCTATTGTGCTTATTGATAAAGCGGATCGCCATCGCAATGAAGCCAGCATGTCGCACATGGAAGCGGCAATTCATGCGGGTGAGACACGCCTGCAGCCTATTTTACTTACTTCCGCAACTACCATAGCAGGTATTGTACCCTTGGCGTTTGCTGATGAATTTTGGTTTGGGCTTTCCATAGCCATTGCCTTTGGTTTGGCATTTGCCACTATCATTCAGCTGTACATGGTGCCAATGTTTTACTTGAAATTGAAAGCTTGATAACTCTTTCCTGGTTTATTCCCCTGCGCAAAAAGATGAGGAGAGGGAGTACTGCGCTAAGTATAGTAATGAACTTCTGGTTTGTAAAATAGGGTGTATCCACCGTGTAAAAAAGTTGTTGCGTCACGGTCAGATTTTTGCAACGGAACCTGCTTCAGAAACGTCCTTACTCAAACTGCAACCCCAAACACTGATTTCACGAGTATTCCTATCATGTACGTGATACCAACCGCGAGCGCGATAATAACCAAGTTCATGCCAATACGTTTTGCTATCCGCATACCAGAAAGAAAAGCGAGTATATAGGAAACGACTATAACCATAACCGCGCTTACCGCGAGCGGCCAAAGTATCTGCCGCGCGCCAAAGAATACGGGGAGAATAGGCACAGTCGCGCCTATCAAATAAGCAATACCGACGATAACTGCGCTTTTGAGCGGATGATGCACATTTTCCGGATCAACACAATTTTGCAAAAATTCTTTTTTTTCCCGATCTGTTTTTTCAATCTCTTTTTCCGAGCTTCCCGCGGCGTATGCGCCCGCCGCCATGGAAAACGAACCCGCAAACGCGACGGTAACTGCGGCGACCAACACTTGTCCCGTAGCGTGAAGCGAAGCGAAGAAGCCGCTCACCGCTCCCAGTATCTCCACAAGGCCGTCATTAAAACCGAGAAAAATATCCCGTATGCGTTGCGGATAGATTTTGCGCTCCGACATCTCGGACACAATCTCGTCCTCATGCTTAAACTCATCTTCAAGAATTTCCCTTACCGCGCCCCCCAACGGATCATCTTGGTACGTTTTCCAAAGCGAGAGATATTTGCGTATACCATGGACTTCTATCGCCTCCAAAATGAGATGTATGCTCGCCTCACCAAAAATACGCCCTACGATAAAGAGCAAGACAAGCCGTACCCGCCTTCCGTGGTTGAGCTTATTGATTTTTACGCCGAAAAATTCCTGCCAAAATGCCAAATGCCTCGTTTCAACCACAACAAGCTCTCCCAACATTTTCTGGAGATCCCCTTTCGTTATCGTGTAAAATTTTTTATACAACGAAAGGTCAAAAAGCTCATCCAGCACCAGTTGTTGTGAGGTATTTTCTTTTGTAAACATGGGGTAAGTATACACCGTTGGCACGCACTTGTCCAAAGCTCCAGCAGTGCTATGATAGTTGTATGGAAACCCTCATCAAAAAACTCCTAGCTGACAGAACGCTGCAAAACAAGCGCATTATTAACGCTTTGCGTACCATAGACCGGAAAGATTTTGTACCGTCCGCATACGATGCAGAATCTTACGCGGACACTTCACTACCCATTGGGTACGGTCAAACCATATCCCAGCCGACCACTGTCGCCATTATGCTTGAACTTCTGCGGCCGAAAAAAGGCGAGAAGATATTGGATGTCGGATCGGGATCCGGTTGGACAACCGCACTGCTTGCCGCGCTGGTCGGCCCTTATGGAAAGGTGTATGGCGTTGAGCGTATTTCCGAACTTGTCGCTTTCGGCACAAAAAATCTCCGAAAATATCCATTTGCCAACGCGACCATAACGCAAGCAGGTACGTTGCTTGGACTCCCCCTCTATGCGCCGTACGACCGCATACTCGTGTCCGCCGCGTGCGAAAAAATTCCGCAAGAGCTTCTCAAGCAGTTGAAAGTCAAAGGTACGCTGGTCATTCCGATAGAAAGTGCTATATGGAAAGTGCAAAAACTTTCAAAAACAACCTATACAAAAAACACTGTTGAGGGATTCGCCTTTGTTCCCTTGCTAAGTTAGTTACTTTGTAATTCTTTTTGCAGTTCTGTATTTTGCGTGTCAAAGACATTGTGGAGATTCTGCGCATCTGCAATCTCTTGTGCGCCCAGTTGCGGTTGATTCGTATTTTGTTTTGAGCTTCCGCTCCAATACCATATACCGCCCGCAATCAGCGCAATGATGGTCAGTACGATGAGGAGTCCCACTAAAGCAAGCCCGTTGTGTTCACGCATAATTTTCTTCAATGTACTGACCAAATTTTGTAAATGCTTTTGCGCGCTGTGAGAAAATATTTTTTTCCACTATAGAAAATTGTGCAATGACCCGTGATGCTCCTTCGGGAATAAAAATTCGATCATACGGCATAACATCTTTGTTCGCTTCATGCACATTTTTCGCAATCATACCCCACAAGATTCCCTCAAAAAGTATAGGTTTACCGTCCGGCATGCAAAATCCAGCCACTGTTTTAAAGTATGCGTTTCTTGACCCCCCCCTTCCAGTAATTTAAAAATGCCTTGGTATCCTAGCGTCGCAAAGACGAATTTTGGCAAAGCACCCGGAAATCCGTCGTATGCTTCAAAAAAAGTCCAGTGTCTTCTAAAACCACCGTCTGCTGCAACGCATACGCCATGGTATATGCGGCGTTTCGCGCTATCTCTTCCAAACTTGTGTCATGATTTTCTTCGTACGATTGGTCAAGATGCTCCAACTCAATCTGATACCCGCGCAGCAGTTGTGAAACTTCAACAAATTTATGTTTATTGGTTGTAATAAAGGTAATGCGCATAGCTAACTAAAATAGAGTTTGAACAGCAGCCGCGCAAGCTTCTCACTGTCGTGACGGATAAGCGTTCTATGCAACAGTGTATCGTCGGGATTTTGCTGATAAATACCATCGGCAAGTAACTCCGCGCCTGCCGCGCGGTAAAATTTTCCCTGCATGACTTCACTATCAAATTCTACGGCGTATTCTCCTTCCCTTGCATATTTTTCTAAGAGTTCCTTATGAGGTTTTTTAGTGTTGTACACCACATAATCAAGAACATTTTCGCCAATATATCGCTCAATCTCATTGACAAAGTCATGCACAAAAAACCCGTCCGTTTGCCCTGGCTTGGTCACCAGATTACAGACATACATCTTTTTCGCTTTTGATTCGCGAAGCGCATCCGCCACTCCGTCCACCATGAGTGTCGGGACAAGTGATGAGTACATATTACCCGGTCCTAGGACAATGACATCTGCTGTACGGAGTGCCGTATCAGCATGCCGGTTGAGTTTCGCCGCGGGTTTTAAAAAAAGTTCCGGCTTATCACCTACGTCAAAAAACGACTGGTCAACGCTGTTCTGTCCTTCAATTACTGTTCCGTTTTTGAGTTTGAGGCACAAATGCACGTTATCAGTCGTAACGGGAATAACTTTACCTTGAATATGAAGAATTTCCTCGGCAGTGTGCACGGCTTCTGAAAAACTACCGGTAATTTTTTCCAGTGCGGTTAAAAAGAGATTGCCGAATGAATGCCCGCCAAATGCTCCTTGGGGAAATCTATAATTAAAAAGTTCTCGTACAATTTCAGGAGAGGATGAGAGTGCTACCAGGCATTGTCGCACATCGCCGGGAGGCAGCACCCCAAGTTCATCCCGTAAAACACCAGTGGAGCCGCCGTCATCAACCATATTTACAACCGCGGTAATAGCATTGACATAGTGTTTTAATCCGCTCAAAACGGTGAATATTCCCGTTCCCCCGCCCAACACGACCGCTTTAATGCCTTGTGGCGTCGTCATATCGTACAATGCTCCTCTATGTGGTAAATCCACTTCTAAAAATAATTGCTCATACAGTAGTATACCACGCCTTCATGGCGTGGTATACTATAAAAAACAGTATGGACGCGTACGCTGCTTTCGTAAGATAGTGAATTCAAATTTTTTTGGCATACGCGAGGCAGACGGAATTGATGCAGTAGCGTTTGCCGGTTGTCGTAGGTCCGTCATCAAAAACATGTCCAAGGTATGAACCACACTTTGCGCATAGGACTTCAGTGCGATGTATACCATGCGAAGCGTCATCTTTAAATTCTACCGCGCCGGGTAGCGCTTCATCAAAACTCGGCCACCCCGTCCCCGAATCAAATTTCGTATCTGATGCAAAAAGCATATTACCGCATGCTTTACAGGTAAACATTCCCTCATCTTTTATATCTACATATGTACCGGTAAAAGGCGCCTCCGTTCCTTTTTTACGCAATACCGCATACTCCTCTCGCGTGAGTTCTTTTTTCCACTCTTCTTCGGTTTTATAGATTTTTTCTTCGGTCATATATACTACAGCATTACCTAATTAAGTAACTCACTTCTTGATATTTTTTTAAAAGTACGCCAAGTACGGCAAAAATACTGGAGAAACCCAAGACAAAAAACAAGCTATTGATAAAAATCTTCGCACGCTGTTTAGCACCGCTTTCTTGTAAAGAAGCACCAGACAAATAGGCTAAAAACCCTGGTACAATGGGCAATACGCACGGTGAAAGAAAAGAAACCAGTCCCGCAACAAGCGCTACACCAAGAGATACGTTATCAACCATAGGTATAGGAAATTAAGTATGAGTCGGTTATCCACAGTATAGTGCAAATAAAAAATATGTCAAGTTTACTTTACATTCCATATTTCCCCTGTAACAATCCGCAATATAATTATACCGGCGCGTCCGCACTGGCCACAACATCTGATGGTAACATGAAATCCTCGTTAGAGGTGGCAAGCTGCCCGCATGCGCCCCGCACTTCCCGTCCATGGCGGTACCGTATTGTCGCTTCTATTCCCGCTTTCTGCAGCACATTGGAGAAATAGTGCATGCGCTCTTTGGTGGCGGATGCGTACATACCCGTTGCATTGTACGCTATCAAATTTACCATGCACAAACGCCCTGTAAGGAGCTTTGCCAATGCGCGCGCGTGCGTGTCTGTGTCATTCACGCCCCCGAGCAACAGGTACTCAAACATCACTTTTCTGTGAGTCGCCTGCGTATAGGCATCAACTCCGGCAAGCAGCGCCGTAATGGTATACGATCGGGAAACGGGCATAATCATGCGGCGGGTTGCATCATCTGGTGCATGCAATGATAGGGCAAGATTGACTTGCAGAGGCTCCTTCGCAAGACGCTGAATTCCCTTGAGTATGCCGCACGTTGAAAGGGAAATATGCCGCGCGCCAATGTTCAGCCCATCGTGATCATTGAGGACGCGCACCGCTTCCAGTACGTTGTCGTAATTCGCAAACGGTTCTCCCATCCCCATAAATACGACATTGCTCACGCGCGCGCATTCTGTTTTAAGATACCGCGCAAACAGTACCACTTGTTCCACGATCTCATACGGCTGCAAACTTCTCAAGAGTTTCATTTTACCTGTGGCGCAGAACGTGCAACCCATGGGACATCCTACCTGGCAGGAAACACAAACCGTATTGCGACCATCGCGGCGGCGCATCAGTACCGTCTCAATACGCTTTCCGTCAGCAAGCCGTATCAGCGCTTTTACCGCACCGACATTTTTGTCGGGAAAAAGTTCCGCGCTGATGCGCAAAGAACAATTTTTTTGTAATTTTTCGCGCAGTTTTTTTGGTAGCGCAGTAAGATCATTCCAATCTTCCGCAAGATCAACAAAAACACCCAGCTTGATCTGGCGGGCGCGATAGTGTGGTTCGTCTTGTATGCACAAAGGGAGAGTTGCAAGATCCATAATGAAAATCTCTATAAATTATTCCATGGGTAAATCCCAAGAAAAGAAATACGCTATTTGCGCTCCTTGCTATAGATATGCCCGCCGAGCTTGCCCAATAACATAAGCGCCAATGCCGCTACCAGCCACGGATCCAGGCGCGCGTATATGGTTTGATGGATGATACCCGCGACGAGTGTTCCGGTGCCCAAGAGATAGCCAATACGTCCTGCCAACATGGCATGGAGTTGCTCCCGTTCATCACGCGCGAGCTCTTTCCAAAGCAGCCCGGCGAACAAGGCAAAAACCACTACAAAACCGGCGAGCAGCAGATAGACAAACGAGTGTGGCATGAACAGCATGAAGGGATCCAAAAAGAGCGTCGCGAGTATAATGAAAATTATAGAAATGGAAACTTCATTACAGATAGTGGACAGGGTCTTCATAGATTTTATACTAGGGTAAATATTTTTTCCACGGGTTGTTGAAAGTGGCGTGCTATCTTCAACGCAAGCAAAACTGAAGGCGTATAATTCCCCTTCTCAATGGCAATAATCGTCTGGCGTGTTACGCCAACTGCGTTGGCCAACTCTTCTTGCGTCGCTCCGTTACGCATACGGAGCGTATAAACCTTGTTTTGTATGGTTTCTTGCATATGGAGCGAGTATAGCATACACACTGTGTATAGTCAACTTGACATATTGTAAAGTCTGCTTTACAATATGTATGCTGCAACAGGAAAGGTCGAGATAGTGCGATAATGTTATCTTTATTTACTCTCATACACCTATATGCCACATGCACATGCACTTTCACGGTCTCTCGCCTTGACAGGAGTATGCGCGATAGCGATTTTCGCGATGTTTGCCTCCGTTTCTTTCGCACTCGCGGCTCCGGTTGAAATGACGGGCGCATTCGTTTGTCCTGTCATCACGAGTGATGCCGTAGGCGAGCACAACCCGCAAGCCGGACCGCTCGGCGCAACCGGTGATTACACGGTCGTACCGGAAACAGCAAACAGCGGCAATCTCGTCGTACCTGTTACGACGACAAACGGCGATGGAGCAGGCACGCCGGGAGGCGACCATGCTGTACCTGGCGACACCGACTACACCGCTATTTGGGCGAAATAGAAATAATTTCTCCCCTACACGTACACCCCGTTTCATGAGCGGGGTGTTGTGTTATTTTTTTTTTGAGCAATGTATGCGCATTATGCTCGGGCAATTGAAATTTAATGATTTTTACCAAAGCATCCGGTGTAACGAGCGATTTATTTTATAGCGCACTACCCTATTTCTTGAGCACCTTGAACGCGTGCATCCATTCATTATGTAAGAGTCCCGGTATACACCACAACATACATAAGGGTTCAATGGCGCGCGCGGCTGTCGCTTTGCCCATGTCTTCAACGTCCCAACCGAAGGCGCGCACGATTGTGGCAATTTCCTTTTTCGCATCCGCATCGTTGCCGCAGATGAACATGGACGGGGTTGTGCCGAATTGCGGATTGATAAAATGCGCATTTCCGACACTGTTAAATGCTTTGACGAAATGTGCTTGGGGTGCAATATTTTGCAGACGTTCCATGAGCGACTCATCAAGATTCGTGAAAAACTTCAAGACACCGTCAACCGGCGGCACATCCGCAATAGGATTGGTTACATCCATCACGGTTTTTTCCTGTAATGCGGATATGACTTCCGTTACAACACTCTCCGCCGCGGTCCCCTTAAGCGCCATAACCACGAGATCACCTATTTTTGCGGCATCCGCATACGCAAGTACCTTTGACCCTTCCAACGACGGGTCTTGCCACTCCATCGTTTTATCCGGATGGTGCGTGCCAAAGGTTACGGAATAGTCGTTCTTCAGGAACCCAACCGCAAGCTTTTGTCCTACCTGTCCGGTTCCTAATATTGCGATATTTTTCATAGATATATGGGTTAATAAAATAATCAATTTACCGACTCTGTACGTCCTGCGGACGTACAGAGTCAAAAGATTTGCACAAATTACTTGTCTGCAAAATACACGGTAAATTCCACCGCATCATCATATTCCGGCAATCCAGACGGGTTGTCTTTTTGTAAAATGAGTGCGCCACGTTTGCTAAAATCGCCGATATTTTCCGGTTTTATAAATTCAAGATTCCCCTCAAATGGCACAAAGTTTTCGGTCATCCAGTCGTCCAATGCCATTGCGTACCCTTGCGCAATAATTCTGCCGTCCCAGTCCGTTAACACCAGCGGAAAACTCGCCTCAAAATACCATGTTCCTCTTGCTAGCCCTTTTACCGTGAGTGGCGAGGTTACGCTTGTTTCTGGAAGCGGCTCGGTTACGACGATATTATCCGTCACGTATTCCTGCGAAATCGTTTGGGTCCCCGGAACACTCCTTTCGGGCGTTTGTTTATTTGCAATGGGTGTTTGCGGCGTTTCCCGATGCACCACATACCGCATGCCACCTGCGGCAAGCGCGGCAAGTACTATAACACCTATGTTGATACCAATGATTTTTTGTAACATAGAGCGGCTGTATAGAGAGTATCGTACCCTCATTTTCAAGGAAGCGTAAACCGCCATACATCTCCAAAGCACCGGATTATTCTTCTTTAACCCAATCCTTTTTCAATCTTCAGGGTTTTCATCATCCTGTGCATTTGCTGGGGTAATGCTTATATCCGGAACCAAATTCCCCTGGGAGTCAATGATCTTTTTGTTCATGAGATTTCCAACCTCAACCCTTTTTGCTTCTACCATCGCGTTATAGGTTCTTCCTGCAACGACCACGCGGGCTTGCATGTCGCTTTGTATGGTTACATCAGTTGCGGCGTAATAGCCACTGCTCAAATTTTCCCGTGACCGTATCAGGTGGTCAGTGATGACATACTCCCCACTCTCCAATACCCCGTTACCACTCGTGTCAATCGCCACATTGAGCTTATCACCTGCCTTTAAATCCGAAACAAAGGGAATTTGTATGAGCAGTTTTCCCGTCTCAACACCACCGCCTGTATAGACCGTAACGTATACGATATTATTTTCCGGCTGCCCAAGCACGGGAGTATTGGTTGTGCGCTGCGGGGCATAGCGCTGCCATACAATAATTCCCGCTACAATGACAATGGCTAAAAAGAGAAGTTTTTTCATGGCGCTGTACCTACTATTCTCTTATGCGTACGAATAAGAGAATAGATTTTTGCAAATATTTCCTACTTTTTGACCAACGTGCCGTTTTGGTATGCCACAAAAGCCTCTTGCAATTCCTCTTGCGTATTCATGACCATCGGACCGCCCCAGGCAATAGGCTCGCCTAGCGGCTCTCCGGCAACCAATAAAAACCGTGCGCCGCCCTCACCCGCTGAAACTTGGATAGTACCACTCTGAGTTTCAGTTAGTATAACACTTGGTGCAACAGAAGCCAAACTATCACCAACCTTTACCAACCCCTGAAAAACATACAAAAAGGCAGTGTAATGCTTTGGTACAGTATAAGAAAAAAACTTCCGCGGTTTCACCGTTACATCTATATATATGACATCCACTACAAGATTCGTAACACTCCCCGGTGTTCCCGCATACATTCCCGCAATCACCTTAACCTCCGCGTCATCTTCTTTCACCACAGGAATCTCATGAGCCGTAATACCCCGATACCTCGGAGGCATCATTTTATCTTTTTTTGGAAGGTTGACCCACAACTGAAATCCCTGCGACTTCCCTTCAACCGCTTGCGGCATTTCCTGGTGGATAATACCGCTACCTGCCGTCATCCACTGCACGTCACCGTCTTTAATACTGCCTTTGTTACCCATGCTGTCCCGGTGCTCTACATCACCTTTCATGATATAGGTAATGGTTTCTATGCCGCGATGCGGGTGCCAGGGAAAACCAGCGAGATAGTCGTTTGGATTATCACTTCCGAAATCATCCAGCAGTAAGAATGGATCAAACAGGGGTAATTCCGCATAGCCAAAACAGCGATGCAGACGCACGCCCGCACCTTCCATCACCTCTTTCGGGTGGAATATTTTTTTGACTTTCCGGTGCATACAGTGTGGCTGCGGGACTAGGATTCGAACCTAGATTAACTGGTTCAGAGCCAGTCGTCCTACCATTAGACGATCCCGCAATATTGGATACAAGAATTCGTCAAAGCGCACTTAGTCTAGCAAAAAACAGGGGTATGTTCAAGAGGATTGCTACGTAAAACTTCATATTACGTGACCATAGGAATTTTCCATTTACTCAATTATCTGCCCGCCAAACTTTTTAACCAACTCCTGTAAGTGCAGGTCATCAGATGGTTGCATGGGATGCGCCATGCCGTTTCCCAAGCCGTTCGCTCCTTTGCCGACTTCCGGGAGGATGCGCACCGTTACGCCATACACATCTTCAACCGCGCGTACCAGCGCATTGCGCATCTTCGTATCGCGTAGCTTGTCCGCGTGCATTTTATAGCCGACACCAAAAGTCAAGCACCCATTCTCGCATGCAAATGGAGTGCTCCCTTCCAGCAAAAATTGCAGAGCGTGGTTGTACTTTTTTGTTTGCGTAACAAGCGTATGCCACTTCTCCTGCAACCTCGCTAAAGGAAGCGATATATCTCCTTCCTTTTTGGGTTGTATCGGCTCTGCTTGTACCGCATCCGATTCTGCTTTTTCAATTTCAACCGATTCATTCTTTTGCAGGACTTCTGTTTTTTGCGGTTGAGGAGTTGCTGCTCTTTTTGGGATTGTGCCGGGATCATTCCCCGTATCTTCATCATGGGATTGCGACAGATCGCCGCAAAACTTCACCGTAGCAACTTCTGCGGGTAATTGGGGTATGGTTGACGTACGCACCAGGTCCTGCGCTTCATATAACAACGCGACAAGCCGTAGTAGCCGTTCTACATGCAAACGCTGTTGCAATTCCTGCACACGCGGGAATATTTTCGCGTCCACATCCGCGACTGCAATCTTCTTGGCCGAAGTTTGTGCAAGCAGCAAATGGTGCGCCAAGTATAGCGCGTCTCCCAAAAATGCTCCCGCATCAATCCCTGCACCGTGCACGGCTTCCAAATGATCTATGGCAGCGGCAACATTTTTTTTCGCAAGACTTTCAAACCAAACGACCACCGCCTCCATATCGGAAGCTGGAAATAATAAGTCCGCCAATTCGTCCGCAATGTTTTTTTCTTCAAGCGATGCCAGCTGCTGCAGCACCGATTCCGCATCCCGCACGCTGCCACGCGCTTCCCGCACCACTCGCTCAACCACCCCGTCAGTGAGCTTCATACCCTCGTAATCGGCCAGCAGACGCACGCGTTTCGTAAGCGCGTCTTGCGCCACTAATTTAAAATCAAAACGCTGACAGCGGGAAATAATGGTTGCGGGAACCTTGTGCGATTCTGTTGTCGCAAGAATGAACACTACGTATCGCGGCGGCTCTTCCAATGTTTTTAAGAGGGCGTTGAATGCCGCGGTAGAGAGCATGTGGACCTCATCAATAATAAATATCTTCCACTTGTCTTTTTGGGTTACCACATGCACGCCGTTGATGATAACCTCGCGTACATTGTCCACGCCCGTATGTGATGCCGCGTCAATCTCTAAAATATTGAGCGAACTTCCCTTCGTAATACTCGTGCAGGAAACGCATGTATTGCAGGGTTCCGCGTCCCCTGCTTTACGGTTTTCACAATTCAGCGCTTTTGCCAAAATTCTGGCGGTTGTGGTTTTACCAACCCCGCGCGGCCCGACAAAAAGATAGGCGTGTCCGACACGCCCGCTTTTTACCTGTTGCTCCAGCGTAATTCTAATTGGTTGCTGGCCGACCAGCTCGCCAAACGTCTGCGGTCGGTATTTTCGATAGAGTGCAAGTGACATTATCCTCCGGTCATTTTGCGCGCGACGCGGAATCCAGTTTGTTGAAATATAATGGATTCCCGTGTTCGCGGGAATGACCTAGAAATTTATTGTATGTGCATCTTGAAGATGCTGCGCTCTCTACAAGCTGGTTCCTGATTCCTTTTTCATGATATTTTCCACCGCACCCCAGAAACTCTCACCGATTTCGGGAACCAAAAGCACCACCTCATCACCCTCGCTTCCTTTGTAATAGGTAACACTTGCGGTCAACACATGCCACTCTTTCCCTTCAACTGCCGTGCGATACTGGTGAGTTTCCGCGTCCTGCTTGAGCGTGCCGATAACGCGCTTACGCTCAATCGGTTTGATCTGTTTGTAGATGAATTTACCTTCTGCGGTAATGGTGAGTTTGAGCACATCCCCTTCCACCAATTTTGACTTGGACGCATAATTTGCGGGAACTGTATATTCTTTTCCATCGGTGCCAATCATGTGTTGGCCGTTAAACACGCCTTCTACTACATTGGCAGATATAAAGGATGCGGTTGGATCATGATGATGGTGATCTATGCTGCGTGGTGCCACTCCGGTGCCTTCCAAGAGTTCAATGGCCGAGCGTATGTTGTCGCGCATTTCGTGCAAGATGGAGAGTACGACCGCATACTTATGATCGTGCGCATCAGCATCAGGGTGTCCTGAAACGGCATGGGGAGTCACATCCGCCGGCTTCGCGGATTCCGAGATGGAGAACAGTTCGCTGTCCAATTCATGTAATACGTCATTTACCTGTTTGTGTTCCTCTTGTTTGTTTTTTACTGTGGTGTCTAACGGAAGCGTTTGATTTTGTGTTTGGTCCATATGTTTGTTAATGGGTGCTATGTTATGTATAAAAATTACATGGGTGTTTGTTGGAGTTTTGCACTAAACCCTAAGGTGTCCTTTCAGTCGCCGCAACCGGAGTTTTTTCTCCCAATCCTCCCAGTTTGCTGCGGCGCAGTATTTCAGCTTCAACGTCCACCCGAGGTTTTCCGTACTTCATACGGGACAGTTCGCGAATACGCTTGGCGCGCTCCTTATCTCCCGCGACTGGCGGAAAAGTAGACAAGTGAAACGCCCTTTGCACCGTATTATGCACGAGTAACTTAACATACGCGTGGAATCTGTCAATGTTCACCAAATCATACTCGTGGAACACCGGAGCAAACTGTTTTGCCAGCATCTCCGCGTCCTCAATGCCAATGCGGAACGTTATCATCGTACCCACGTTACCCAGTACCGCATCCCGAATTTTCGTATCATTACCTTGCACGAGCTGCCCCAAATACTGGTGGGCAAGCGTCAGGTTCAGCCGGTACTTGCGAGCTTCGGAGAGTATGACCGCAATACTATCCGTTATGTAGTTTTGAAACTCGTCAATGTAGAGATAGAAATCATTTCGCTCGTTTTCCGGAAGCGCCGCACGACCAAATGCCGCCATTTGTAGTTTGGAAACGATGATGAGACCCAAGAGCATGCTGTTCACCTCTCCTATCTTCCCTTTGGAGAGATTCACCAGCAGTATTTTACGCTTGTCCATGATGTCGCGGAAATTGAATCCAGATACCGGCTGACCGATGATGTTGCGCATCATAGAGTTTTCTATAAATCTCCCCACTTTGGAAATGAGGTATCCGAGCATTTCCGATTTATGAAAATCGGACGTTTTCGCCATCTCTTTTTCCCAAAATGATCTCACGATGGGATCCGTAACATGCTGCAGCTTATATTTTTGAAATTCGGTATCGGTGAAAATACGTGGAATTTCCGTGATCGTTCCCGGGTCTTGTTTATCCGACATGAGCGTCAACATGGCATTGCGCATATTATGCTCAAACATAGGTCCGATCATGTTGGGATCGGACACGAGTTTGTAAAAAATCTGGATCATTTCCTGCACGGCAAAATCCTGCTGATCAAGTGTTTCCGCCTCTAGCATATTCAGGCCGATGGGCCTGTCAACATCCGCGGGATCAAAGAGAATCACATCTTCCGCGCGGCTCTCCGGCACGGTTGCCAGCACGTCTTCAACAAGGTCGCCGTTCGGGTCAACGACGCACACGCCGTGTCCCGCCGCAATATCCTGGCGCGCCATCTCGGCAAGGAGTACCGATTTTCCCACACCCGTCATACCGATAACATAGGCGTGACGGCGACGGTCTTCAGGCAATAGGTAAATATCGTGGTCTTCTCCGCGATAGCTGTTTTTTCCCAGAAGAACGCCTGCGGTCGGTAGATCGGATGGCGCGGGTGCGCGCTTGGCGCCTAACCATACAATGTTCGGTGTTTCGGTTGAGGGAAGCGGAAAATGGTAGACAGTCGCAAGCTCTTCGGCATTAAAGATGATGCGGTATTTGTCTTCATAAATACGATAAATAAAATCATCAATGAGTTTGTTTCTGCCGCGCGCCATGACCGGCACCACGCGCTCAAACGCATTGCCATATTCATAGATATTGTATTGCGCAAATGCGTCGGTAATTGCCTGCAGGTACGCTTTGGTTTGCTCGGGCGTAGGTGTCGCGACCACAACGCGAATGTTGACATCCAGTCCCGCTTTACTTGTTTTTTCTTCCAACCCCCGCACCATTTCTTCTTCCATGGGTGAGAGGCGGTAAATTTCCGCTTCTTTTTTTTGTTCGTAGGGATAATGTTTTTTTACTCCCCCGTGTAAAAAATCGCTTCCCGGCTGTTTCATGATGCCGCCCCAGCCGGACTTACCCCCTTTACCCATCGCTTCTTTGAGATTTTTTCCCTGGAGCATCGCGCTCGCCACTTTACGGCCGCGGATGTGCCATTCCTTCTTTGCGGATCTTACCACGAACTGAATGGCGGCACCCGAGTCTTTGTCCAGTTTGCTTAACGCGTTGGTAAGTGCGTTCAAAGGGTCCGACTGCATTTTAAGGTAGGTGTTAATGGGAAACATGTTCTCCCGCCGCAGTCTCAGGTACGCGCCTTCAATAGCACTCTGCGGCGAAAAGATATTGTAGTCCTCCACAAGCGTCATTTCCGCATCCGGATAATGCGCCAAGAGTTGTTGTTCCAGAAAGCGTGAAAGATAGCGCGGCGTTACTACATAAAAATAGATATGGCCTTTGTGCGCCACCATTTCAAAAGACAGATGATCCGTTCTCCCGAATATCATGGCATTAAGTCCCCGTTGCGCCTTTAGCCCGCCGAGATTGCTCGCGAATCCTTCCATAAGGGCAATGCCCTCTTGCATCTGTTGCAGCGTTAATTCCTCATGCATGGATTTGGTTGTTTCTTTCGGTACGCGCACCAAAAAAACCGTTTCATCAAGTGATGAGGGAATATTATGAACCTTGCGCACGTGGTGACGAAACAGTAAAAAACCGGCGATCGCCTCCGCTATGCACAGCAATACGATGCCAAACATGGCAAATATGAGGAAAATGAAAGACACAGTAGTACAATGAAACAATGACAATGACCCTAACAGCGGTAACAACAAATCTTGGTGTTATAGCTCTGCCGACGGTTATGGTTTATCCTTCCGCAATCTAAATATTTTCTCCGCTTTAAGCTTTGCTTCCTGTTCAATAAAAAATTGATTCACGCCCGGAATGACCTGTAGCCATTTGATAATAACCTCGCGAATTTGCGATAGCGTACTCTTTGCCTTTTGTAGAATCTGCTGTATGCTGCGCGCCGCTTCTTCCGCTCTGGCCTTAAATACAGGCTTCACGTCCGGCGGAAGTTGAAAATAAATTTCCTGCATATCCTGTTCCAGTATTTTTTCTATCAATCCCAAGGGAATGATGGGTATGCCTTGCGGAATGTCGGATGGTTGATTCTCCGCAGAGGCGGTTACCGACGCCACAGGAGTCCCGATGCGCTGTTCGGTTTCAGGAGTATGCTGCTTGGTTTCGGGATGTTCGCGCGGCGGCAGTACTTCCGCACTCCTCTCTCCGCCTGATACAGGCACACGTTCCTTGGTGCCTATAGGCTCCGCTTCAACTCCACGCAATTTACGTAACGGGTTGTACATAGACAGATGCAGTATACCATAATTTCAGTTTATGCGCCAAGTATGTTTCTATTTTGTTTACCTGGTAAAAATGTGCTATACTGCTATCTGGAAGAAAGAAGTACCCTACTTCCAATGTATTTTCCTATGCCAATCAATACCTTGCAAGCAACGACCACGTGGCACAACGTGGATCGCACCGGCAAAATGGAAATTGAGTGGCTGCGCAAAGCATTCGCCTTCCATCCGTTGGATTTGGAAGATTGTGCAGGTTCCGCTCAACGACCTAAGTTAAGTATATATCAGGAGTATCTGTTTATGATTCTCCTTTTTCCCGTGTACAATAAACATGCCCGCGCTATAGAACAGGCGGAAATTGATTTTTTCATCAACGAACACTTTCTCATCACCGTCCATCGCAATGAGTTTCCCGTCATTAAAAGATTTTATGAAGAACTTTCCGCGTCCGATACGGTACGTACAAGATTTTTAGGAGAAAACTCCGCGGTGCTGTTGTATGAGATTTTGGATCGCTTGTTGGAATACTGTTTTCCCATGCTGGATCATACCGATCTGGATATTAAGAATATTGAAATGAATATTTTTACGGGGAATGAAAAACAGATGGTCGGCGAAATTCTCACCGTAAAAACCAGTATTGTCAACTTTCGCAACACCATGTCGGCGCACCGCAATATCATCAAGAACCTGATGAAAGCAAACGCAAAATTTTTTGACACGGATACGCTGAAAGTATACTATCAAAATTTGGTAGACCTGACGGTGAATATTTGGGACATCCTTGCGGCACAGCGCGAAACAATTGACGCACTGCATGCAACTAACGAGTCGCTCATATCTTTTCGCTTGAACCAAGTCATGAAAACACTGACTATTTTTTCGGTTATCGTTTTTCCCCTTACCTTACTAGCGGCAATTTTTGGGATGAATGCCGTCGATATGCCGCTGGTCAACAGTCGTTACGGGTTTTGGTATATCGTTACCATTATGCTGGTTGGCACTATTGGCATGTTCACCTATTTTAAACGGAAAGGATGGCTCAAGTAAAACGTACGCAGCCTGCAGCGAGAAGTGTGTACATAGCTCTGTTGTTACGGTGAAACACACGATAGTACGTACCGATTTCACGTTGACAAAAACATAGCCGCGGGCTATGTTTTTTAGCTCGTTGTGCCCCATGCTCATTAACACTGCAGCAACATCTCTTATAAGGAGCACCGCATGAAATTTCTCTGCACACCTTCCAAACTGCTCTTTCTTTGCTCATGGATGTTTTTCTCTTTCTCGTATAGTGCATATAATGATGCGCCAGATGCAACTATCCCCGAGCGAGAAGTGGAGTTGCACATTCTCAATCATCATCCCCAGCCCATGATCTGTATCCGCGTTTATCAGGAAGACAGAAATTCGTACATTGAGTTTTACGAATATGGACTGCACAATAGGCGGCCGCGGTTGGATAAGGTGGTAATAGTAAAGGAGCAGGGTATTACCGTATTTGAGCGTGATGCTGTGTATCAGGAAATATGGCAGAATTGGGAAGACGAGTATCTGCTATTACGGGAGAAAGAACTGGGCAAGCAGAGAGTAACGGATCCGTGGTCCCACTTACGAAAAATACGTGAGGCATAAAACCCAAACATCTCGCAAAGGAGATTTCTTATGGAAAACGAAATACCTTTCTTGCATAGAAGCGGCTATTGCTCTTATGACGGACCTGCATCATTTGCTCTTATCAGAGAACCAGAGTCCACCGAAATTCAAAAAATTTCTACGCCTCGAGGACGGCGAGTTACCGTACAAGAGGGCGTAGTTCATGTGCCATACGTACATATCATAAAAAAAGAGACTGTGTCATTACACATCACTGATGTGCAGGACAAACCGCTTCCCTGGGAGTCGGACGCTATTCGTGTCATCACCAACCCGAATAGTAATAAAATCATTTGGATAAAGCAGTAACGCTTCACCTTATCCAGCTTACAAACAATTCTCCGCAAAACACTTGCCAGAGATTTTTTTATCATAATACCTGCCCGGATTACTTGGAAACTTGCTTTCCAAGTAGGGTATAGTTCGCTAATATGCACTCCACGTCCTCAAGTGTTGCAACCCGTACCAGTTGTTGCCGCACGTGCGATGCTCCAGGAAAACCGCGGAAATAATTCACCAAGTGCTTGCGCAATTCAATAAGCCCATGCTGTTGCTTTGTTGCAAAAAGATACCATGCATGAGTACGCGCAACTTCTTTAACCTGTTCCAACGTGTATTCCTTATAGACGCCTGTAGCAAAATATGATTTTATCTGCTCAAATATCCACGGCTTGCCGAAGGTACCGCGCCCCAAAGCCACGCCATCAGCTCTCGTTCGTTGAAGCACCTCTTTGGCATCTTCGGGCTTCATGATACCGCCATTTGCCAAAACAGGAATATCTCCTACGAGTTCTTTAATTGCCGCCACCTGGTCAAAATTTATACCTCCGGTAAACCCTTGCTCATACGTTCTGCCATGAACAGTCAGCGCCGCAAGGGGCAGGTCTTTGATACGCTTTACAAAATCAACCGCGCTTGCGTCTTTGACACTGATCCGCAGTTTGAGTGATACCGGCAAATCGGTTGCTTCCACCGTACTTTTAATAATACTCCTCGCTACATCCGGTTGTAAAAACAATGCGGCGCCAGCCCCGTGGTTAAATACTTTTTTCGCGGGACAGCCGAAATTAATATCAATGCCGTCTGGCTGCAGCTCTTGCGCTATCTTTTTCACACTCGCAGAAAAGTGCTCCGGTATTTTGCCAAAAATCTGCACCACATACGGCCGTTCCCGCTCATCAAATCGCAAAAGCTCTAGGGATTTTTTTGAGTTGTAATACAGGGCGGTCGTATGCACGAATTCAGACACCACCACATCCGCTCCGTGCTGACGGCACAACAGCCGAAACGCCGAATCGGTATATCCCGCCATCGGCGCAAGCGTTACAATGGGTTTTTGTAAATTTTTCCAAAAGTTTTGCATAGTTTGCGTTACCAGGATCTCTAGCGATACTACCCGATACCTTCAATTTATGCAACGTCTTGCAAGTCAAAGCGCTACATACACGATCCCCACTCTCCCCCGACACTAATCTACCCAGATAGTAATCTACCCAGATAGTAATGTATCACATTCCTACGATCGTAGTTTGGTGTAACATTTTTTCAATTTCTGATAACAAACGCGATCTGGGTGGTCGCGTTTGTTATGCAGGATATGGACTCTTTGTTTTTTCCGTATACAGGTCGTGTTACATTTCTCGTAACTTGTGCATCTCTATGGCTCCCTCTCGTATGTCTTCAACCGTAAATCCAAGCTGCGCTATTTCTTTTCGTAACGCATCACTTGCTGCCCAGTCTTTTTTCTTTCGCGCATTTTCCCGTTGCGCAACAAGCTTGCTAACTTCTTTGGGAACAACCGGCGGCTCCACTTCCGCAAAGCCAAGCCCCAGCACTTTGTCTATATACACCATACTGGCTTTCTTTGCGCCAGCCGGATAATCAGATTTTACCAAATCCCAAAGCAGAGCCAATCCTTTTGGCGTGTCCAAATCATTATGCACCGCCTCCAAAAACTTTTCTTCATACTCCGCGCAACCGATGGACGGTTTACCAAAATCTTGCGCGTAGCGGTACAGCTTATCCAGTGCGTGTTGCGCGCCCGCAAGCGCCTCAAAGGTAAAATTCAGCTTGGTACGATAGTGTGCTCCAAGCACCATGTAGCGATATGCCAAAGGCGAAAATCCCCTTTTCTCAAGTTCACCCAAAGTTACAAAATTCCCCTCGGATTTTCCCATGCGCTTCTCATCTATCACCAAAAATTCGCCGTGCAGCCAGTAGTTGACAAACGGCTTGCCGGTAACCGCTTCGCTTTGCGCTATTTCATTGGTGTGGTGTACCGGCATGTGGTCAATACCGCCGCAGTGCAAATCAAACGTCTCACCAAGATGTATCATGGACATGACCGAACACTCCAGGTGCCAACCAGGAAAACCGACACCCCACGGACTTTCCCACTCCATAGCCCGCTCTCCGGGATGCTTGGAAAATTTCCACACGGCAAAATCAGTCGGGTTCTTTTTCTCCCCAAGCGCAATGCGGCTTCCGGGACGCAACTGCTGCGCATCAAGCCGTACAAGTTTGCCATAATCATGTACTTTGCTCGTATCAAAGTAGACACCATCCGAGGTCTCATACGTATAGCCCTTTTTCTCAAGTTTTTTTACAAAATCAATTTGTTCGGCAATGGTCGCCGTTGCTTTCGGCATCACATCCGGTTTTATGATATTGAGCCTTTGCAGGTCGTTCAAGAACGCTCGCGTATAAAAATCAGCTACCCCATACGCGGTCTTCCCCTCCTTCTTTGCTTCGCGTTCTACTTTGTCCTCACCCTCATCTGCATCTGATGTTAAATGTCCCACATCCGTAATATTCATGACATGCTTGACCGTATAGCCGTCAAGCGTCAGCACACGCTTGAGCACGTCCTCAAATATGTAGCTGCGTAAATTGCCGATATGCGCGTAATGATAGACGGTAGGACCACACGTGTAGAGACCCGCGTGATCTTTTTTTATCGGTACAAACGGTTCTTTTTTTCGCGTCAGGGAGTTATAAAGTACAACGGTCATATTAGAATAGTGACTCGCTTCCGGTTATCACAGTGTAGATAAAACTGATGATCGGCACAATCAGCTGAAAAAAGAAAAATATGAATATGAGGAGAAAGAAGACGCCGTATTGTTCAAACAGCATTTTAAAACGTAACATTTGCGGCGAGTCGGGCAACAGTGCGTACAGAACCTTTGAGCCATCCAAGGGAGGTATCGGCACCAGGTTAAATACCATGAGCAGTACATTGGCATACACAATAATACTCAACAAAAGCGTAAAATTGCTCGGTGGTAAAAATCGTATCATGAGACCGACCGTAACCGCAATCGCCAAATTCGCCAATGGTCCCGCAACACCAACCCACGCGGCATCGCGCTTTGGGTTGCGCAGATTATAGGGATTGTAGGGAACCGGTTTAGCGTAGGCAAAGAGAAACGGGATATTGCTGATAATCATGAGCATCGGCAACAAAATAGTACCAACCGGATCAATATGCGCAATGGGGTTTATTGTGAGACGTCCCGCATAGCGGGCCGTAGGGTCTCCCAGTTTATCCGCCATCCAGCCATGCGCATACTCGTGCATAATGGCTGAAGGTACAATCACGAGAAAAAAGAAGAGGAGAAGGATAGTTGTGGACATAGAGAGATAGGATACGTTAGCAGGATAGAGGATGTATGGACAAATTACTCCCCTAGGCTATATAGTATGAACGTTTTGATATCATTTTGTCAACGTGTTGTCAAAATAATTGATATGTGCTACACTCATTGGCGAGCTTTTCCAGCGTACATGATATACTAAAAAAATCCACCCTTATACCTCTATGGCAGGAAGAACATGTGCGGTATGTGGGCGCGGCAGTTTGCGCGCCAAGAGCCGCAGCCATTCCAACATTGGCACGTTACGCCGACAACATATCAATCTACAGACAAAAACCATTGACGGCAAAAAAACCAAGGTTTGCACGTCGTGCTTGCGAAATTTACAGAAAGCCGCTTAACACAAGATAAAAATTTTACATAAAACCGCCCCGATGCGCAGTCGGGGTGGTTTGTCGTCTGCATGACAGTTTGCAGACGCCCTGGGCAGGGTAAAGTTGGTGCGCAACGATCTTATTCCGTAACAAACGTATCTTCCGTACTGGTTGCGCTGTTGCCGGATACGTCTGCAGACTGGACAATAAAGTAGTATGTGGTACTTGCCGTAAGTCCAGTCAGGTTGATACTGTGACTTGTTACGAGCATCACATTTTGTACCGTTTCGGTTGAGGTTGCCGTCGTGAGGCTTTCCAGCGCATATACGACGCGGCTCGTACTTGACTCATTCGTTGTCCAGAGAATCTGCGCGGTAGTCGTACTCGGAGTTGCGGTAAGAGTACTTACAACTGGTGGTGTCACATCTGCGAGCATGTCCGTGGCAAAAGAATATTGGGTACTCGTCGCACTAGTACCATGCCCATCAACCGCAGTCACCTTGTAGTAGTAAGTTGTGGCGGGCGTTAAACCGGAAAGGGTAATCGCGTGAAACGTTACCATTGATGCATTGTTGACAACTGAATTTGAAGTTGCCGTTGCCAGACTTTCATCCGCAAAGGTAACGCTGCTCGTACTGTTCTCATTGGTCGTCCACGTAATAACGGCTGTTGATGTTGCCACATCGGAAGATACAGCGCTGATCACCGGCGGAGTGGTGTCGTCCGCGCCAACTCCGGTGGTCAAGGCATGTTCAGCACTCGTTGCCATATTTCCCGAACCATCAGACGACGCAACTATGAAGTAGTAGGTGGTACTCGGCACAAGACCATACAGATTAACACTGTGTGCCTGCACTGGTGTGCCGTCATGAACTTCCAGGGTCGTCGTTGCACTTGCCAGATGACTCTGCGCGTAGCGTACAACACTCTTGCTGTTCTCATTCGTAATCCATGTAATGCGTGCGCTTGTTGACGATGCGGAATATCCTATACCGCTTATTACCGGTGCGGCAGTGTCATCCTGATCGCCGTCATGTGTGCATGCGCCGACCGTATCTCCGTGCGTCAAATGTGCTGCTGCTGCGGATTTGCCAACCGTTAGGGTACGCGAGTCTTCAGTATCTCCGGGGGGTATGTGGCAGATCGTAACTTTCTTCTCATGCGCATTGCCGGAGTCGTTGACGGCTGCAACACATTGTTCAAGCAAATCAGTTCCAATGGCACCAATTTCTAGTCCAAGGTGCGCAATTCGCTTTTGGAGGCGCCATACCGCTCGATTGAGCCACTGGCACTCTTGCATCTGCCTAGCTTGCGCATGCGCAATCTGCCGAATATGCCTAAAACCCAAATCATCACCAATTGTGGGGTTCGTATCCTCTTCCGCTTCGGGGTCGTAGTCAGTTGTTGAAGCTATAGAGTTCCCAACGGTATAGTTCACAAAAAACGCATCCGGCACGTCATCAACCAGCAAATTCCATTGGTCACCATAAAACTTTCTTGCAAGAGATTCCGTGGTAATCCAGCGCAACACGCCGTTTTGTGACACCGCGTAAACTCTGGGATCGGTTTGTATTTTCACCAAGAGCGCACCGGGTCTGTAACGTACATTGCCGGCAAGCGGCAGTTGGGCGAGTTGTTGGTCACGCACTTGTTCAACGACCAAAAAATCATCAAACCAGCTCTTGAACGTCTTTTCGTTGGGAAAAACATAGCGTTTCCCGTCCGCACCTACATAGTACAGTGTAGAGCCGGACCCCTGAATAATCTGCCCGATGAGCTGGTCTTCGGCATGAACCACAGTGCCCATGGTAAGCGCGGGAACCAACATCATCGCCATACAAAAATAGATAAACATTCTTTGTAACATAGCATGAGAGTTATGTTTCGCACAGTCTTAGCCTTTCTTGCAAAGATACCTGCAAAACGTCTGAAAATAAATAAAATAAAGTTGTGTGAAGATTGCACAATGCAGTATGCCACCGCACCCCAAAAACGTTACACGATGTAATTTTGCCGATCAATCAACCTCCCGCATACCGATATGGCGTGCGGGTGGTCATTCATCATACCCTATCCCTATGTACGGTTATTCTTCAATAATTAAATTGCCCTTCATACCCATTTCACGATGCCGTCCAACACTACAGTAATATTCAAACGTACCGACCTTATCCGCAACAAATTCAACAGAGGATGTGTTGCTGGTCATTACTTGTTCGGTAGCCGCATTAAACTCATCCACCACCCAGTCGTGCAAGCCGTCCTGGCTGGTAAGAACAATTTTTACCCGGTCACCTTTCTTGACGCGAATTTCATTCTGCGAAAACGCGAAGTTTTTCCCTGTAAGATTGATGGTTTTTACAGATTCTGCCATGGAATCACCCTCCGCATTTTCTCCATCTTGCGTCATACTATCCGTTGCTCCTTCCGGATTTTCAGTATTTTCTTCTTCCATGGTATTTGTTGGATTGTTCTCCGGTAATGCTTGGGGCATTGCGTCTCCCGAGGAAGTTTCTTCTATCGTGGTACCTCTCTGCACTTTATCCTCCATGATATTCTGCCCGTCTTTTTGCCAGTTATACGCATACGCGCCGCCAACAATCACGACAATGGCAATAACGACACCAATGAGCAAATTCTTTTGTTGCATACTGATAAATCTTAAAAATTAAAACAGGAATTATTCCTGCTTAGAAAATATAGCTGTCTTTACATACTGGGTCAACACCCGCGTCTGTGGATAACACAAACTTACAAACATCCCTTTGCCTTGAACAGATCTATGACGTTCGGTGTCTCACCCTTTTTGATTTCGTCTACGCGAGCTTGTCCGAGTTTTTGCGTAAAACACTCTTCCATCTCGGGCGAAATTTCAGTTGGCAGCTTTGCCGTATCAATGCCAAATTTTTCCAGCACTTGCTTTTGTTCAGCGGAAAGAAGTATAGGGGTAGAGCTTGTGGCAAGATTTTCCGCATCCGTGGCTTGCGTGCTCGTTGTGGCTGTCATATCCTGTTGCCGGTTCTGCAGGTACGACGTTACTATTGGCATCATGGTCGAGCGTATGTTGAGCGGATTGCGCACCGCTACAAAAACAAGAAGCGCAACTGTTGCCGCGCCAATAAGCGCGAGCAGGAATATGATAAATTTTATCAGCATGTTGAACATACCGTTAAGTTTTTAATTTTGTGAAACGTAGATGCTTTTTATATTTTGCGCTTTTTTCCGTCCCCGCCGAAGCGTTATTGCCATCCATACAAGCTCGTCCAAAAATTGAGCTGTGCGAACGGCATATGTTTTTTTATCCTTCAATACCCCTTTTGCAGTAAACACGTCCTGAACAAAGGGGAAATGCAAATCCAGTTTTATGGCAACCAAGCCAAGTGTGCGTACCACTGGCAACAACGATTCTATCACCCGCGTCCCTCCCCATGGACCGTTGGATACCCCAACCATACCGACCGCTTTATGATGATACTCTTCCAAGAGTATATCTAAAACTGATTTTAAGCTTCCCGGATAGCCGTGGTTGTATTCAGGTACCACGAGCACCAAGCCGTCCGCACGCACGATGTTGTTGCGATACTCGGCATGCCGATCTTTGAGACGTATGCCGTAGTCGCTGTCCAGCAACACAAAGGTGCGCACGTCAATCAATTGGGTTGTGGCATCTTGACGTTTGTTCAGTGCTGCCACGACATATCGTGCCACATTTTCGGTTTGCCGTCCTTCGCGGTTGGTACCTAAGATAACGGGTATGAAAAGTTTTGCAGTCATACCTATGTATATACTTATACGTGTGGGGTGATGATGCTCACGGCATAAATAACCGCGACACCCAAAAGCAACCATCCCGTGTGCATGATCACGTTATGCGCATTTTTTTCGTCGTCCAATTCTGGAATAAGGTCGGATGCGGAAAGATAAATAAAATTTCCCGCAGCAAAGGCCGCCATAAAAGGAATAAGATGTGAAAAATGCTGCCCAAAAAAATAAAACACGATACCCCCAAGCACTGCGGTTAAAGCAAAGAGGAAATTAAAAAATAGTGCCCTCGCTTTGGACATGCCCGCATAGAGTAATATGCCGAAATCTGATATTTCTTGGGGTATTTCGTGTACTATCACGGCAAGTGTGGTAATAACGCCTATTCGCATATCCAGCATAAACGCGGTTGCTATGAGAAAGCCGTCAACGATATTATGAACACCATCGCCAATTAAATTGGTTAGCACCAGATGTTGTTTCGCATTCGGGTCTTCCGGGTCATGGTCTATGCAACGACAATGGTGCCAGTGCAGATATTTTTCTAAAATGAAAAACAGGAGAAAACTTACCAGAGCCATCATAAAAACCGCACGCGCATCTTCCACACCTTCTACCGCTTCCGGCAGCAAATCCAAAAATGTTACTGCCAAAAGCGCACCGGCAGCTAAACTGATCAATTTTTTCAGCATCCCATCCTTAAACACTGCATTGCGATATACCGCCACGATGCCGACAAACGAAATGAGGCTTACGAGTACCGTTGCGCTAACAATGTATATGATAAGCATAAAATTTCCAGGAGAAAAACTTACTCAAGCAATGGTCAGTGCAATAATATACGTAAGTGCCAAACGATCGCACATCAAAATATTGTTTTTTTTATTGTTTGCAACCATAGAACGCTCATTGGGCAATAAAGCATCCTATTTTTGTATTCCAAACCGTCCCTTGGGGACACTGGCAACCTGTATCGCATGTTTCGCACCTTGCCATTGGCGGGCAGATAGGACAATCTTTTAAATCAAAAAACCCTCTCGTTTTATTGCACAAATCTTCCTCCGGGCTTCTCTCATGTATCGCCTGGAGTGCATCATATATCAATGTAAAAAGGTTGTTCAATTCTTTTGGTACAATCGCGTCAGCGTGCACTCTGATGGTTTGTTTTTTCCCTTCGACTGCGATCTCCCATATGGTAGACGGCACATCCGGAACGTTTCCACTTCCGTATGTATTGGCAAAAGTGATGCGACGGGCATCAACCAAAGCTTGTCCTATCGCCTTTATTTCACTTTCCGTCATGGTAAAACTCTCTCTTGAAATCAAGGGTTCTGTGAGTAATTCACCACTCTGTCGGTAGAGAGCACGTATACTTACCACTCTACCTCTATCCGTGATAGTTGTTTCTTTATGTGTGTAATTTGGAAATGTTCCTTCGTCTATGATGCGTATGCTAAATTTTTTCGTATTATCATCCGACGACATATACAAGGATGTATTGTACGTTTGCACGCGATGCCACCCATACCACAATACCGCACCTCCCATACACATGCTAAGTAGTATCACGAATGTGATACTTGTACGCGTGATATACATAAAAATATACCTACCACATCCTCCTACACCCTATATAGTATAACATGTGTACAGAGTAACACTAAATAAACCCATTTTTGAGCTTATATTTTTGCAAATTGAAAAGATTGAGAGGGGTGGTGAGAAGTGTGAAGCGGATGGGTGGCTTGGGAGCCGGATGGGGGGGTTGTTGGGAAAGTTGATGGATGGGATTCTGCTCTCACACTTGGTAAGTTCAGAATGCCATCCACTACCTTATACCCGTATCCCCTTTATGCTTCAGTTCTCTCTCTCAATCTTGAAAGTAGTATAGCAGTTTTAATTTGTGTGTCAAGAGTGTTTATATTTAGCTGATATCAGCGTATTTCAATGTATGCGGATGGAGTAAAGATGGTTGGATGTTTGAGTTATCCACAGATATGCATCACGGACAGGTCTGTTGGAGGTAGGTACTGTTATGCTGCCCTACTTTGCAAAAGAACCCGCGGGGTTGCCGCAGGTTCCTAGGTACTTTAGCAGATTTTTCTTAGCTTTTCCACATGCTCCGGACAAAACGCCACCCGTATTTTACGACAAACAGCGCGAGGATCAGGTAGATGGCAACCTGCACCAGTCGCATGAGGTATTCCGCAAGGTTCAATGTAATATCCTGCACAATCGTGTTAAACTCCTTCACGAAGTTCTGCACTTCGGCGAGCCACGAGTCTTTGAGCGCTTTTCCGTCAACGATTAGGAATTCGTACACGCTCACGTGAAAGAAGGTGAAGTTCAGCCGATCAAGTTGCTCGGCTTTTGCGCGGTTCAAGAGGTCAATCTGCTGTTTAATGATAATGCGCTGCTGGGTCAGCCGTTCAATGAGATTGAGTTTTGAGTCAATAATCTTCGCCAAACTCTCCACATCCCGCACGCTCGTGGCCAACACGGTAAGATCGTCATACGCTTTTTGCGCGTTGCCCAGCGTCTCTTCCACCGATGCGAGTTTTTTCTCCTGGATATCAATTTCATTGGTGTAGTCGTCAACTTGTCCTTTAATGGTTTGAGTATTGGCAACCAATTCTTCAGGTTTCAGATCATCAAGAGCAGTCAATATTTCATCAGCATGGTCATTCTCCACTTTAAACGTGTAGCCGCATTCTTTCTCGTAGCGATTCGAATTTTCAAAGATGACATAGTCTTTTGCCTTCAAGGCTTCAACCGCTCCACAGGTCTTATCCAAATTCGCCGTGCGGTATTGTGCGGTGTATTCCTTAATTTCATACGCTTCCGCGGTAGTACCTGTTGTATAACCGTCGTTTAGTATGACATTGCGCGTGGAAAGTCCAACTTCCTCCGCCATACCTCTACTCGCCGCGACTTTACTGCTCTGCACCCCCATGCCTATGGTTTGTTGCTGCAGCATGCCATCAAACGACTGTGTGCCGCGCAACGCGGTTCGAAACGCAAAACCCAACAGCCAAATGGCAATAGCGAAAAACAGCGCCGCCAAAAGACCAAGACCAAACAATTTTTTTGTAGGAAGATTGCGCCAATTAATGTTAGTGAACATAGAGAGAAATAAAGTAAAGGGTATAATATAAGTATAACACACTAAGCATGGAAAAGAAAATCCTCCCGAGACCAATGCCGCGAGAGGAAAAAACGAAATATGGAGGTTTCAGGAATTTGGAAACGTTTCCCATGCGGGACCTGCGGACATTCGCGCATAATCCTGAATGATGAGATAGTACTCATCTACATCTGCGTCTATCCCCAGACACACCCGCTCGTGCTGCAGAAGTGAACTCTTTCCCAATTCATGCATAACTTGCGCGTCGTGGAAAGCATCCGAATGTGTCGTGAGTAAAATTGGCTTGCCGCACTTGCGGCACTTGCCTACCTGTACACACCCAGCCACACGATCCTCCTTCCGCAGCCTATCCTGTACTGCGACAAATGTTTGGAGATCAGATCCCGTTCCCGTGTGTACCTTAACAGCCATGATGACTATTCCTTAGGTTGTGAGGCGGACACCTCGTTGCAAGAACATGCTCTGTACACCAGCATAGACTATGCACAAATACGGTCAGGTAAGGTGGTTATCAACCTATCTCCTTCGTGTGGGGGTTTTTGAAAATATAAAACCGCCGATACTCATGAGTGCTGCGGCGGTTTTATCTTCCTTTCCCGCATATATGCGGAAAGGGTTCTTCGTGGTTCATTGTTTTACCTTACGGGTATAGCGTACCAACGCTTAGGACATGCACCGCATCTCATGGCGGCTGAAGATACTCACGGTGATCACTGTGCCAATGGCACAACCGGCAGCATAGACTATTGCCAACTTCCAATTGGCAATATCGGTGATAAGCTGTTGCAATACATAATACCAAATAAGGACATTAACCATGGTGACAATACCTGATGCGATGATCTTCGTTTTGGTAACTGCCGCGGTCCACGCGGTAACAATCATCATTTCAAGTATGCCAATAAAAAAGAGTACGGCCATATGATTTCCTTTTATTTGGTTGTTAAATATCGACCTTTGGGCAAACAAAAAGCGTCCCTTATGAGAAGACACGCATGGATGTGTTTACCGCTCTCAAGTATAGCAAAGACTGGATTTTTTTTCAAGTACCAGTTTTTTAATCTATTGCTATATACTGTATATCAACTGACGTTACGATAACGGGATTGACTGGTCGAGAAAGCTCGCCCGTGGCGCTGCGCGTAATGGGTGCGGTCGCGATTGAATCCACCACGTCCATACCATCAACCACTTTGCCGAATAGCACATAATCTTGAGGTAGTGGATAGTCGGCGTGCATAATAAAAAACTGGCTGCCGTTGGTGTTTGGTCCCGCGTTTGCCATAGCAACGGTACCGCGTGTATATGCTCCCTGAAACGCTTCATCGGCAAAACGGTAACCGGGACCTCCTGTGCCATCACCTTGCGGGTCTCCCCCTTGGATCATGAAGCCATTGATCACCCGATGAAAGATCGTGTTGTCGTAAAAGTGATCTTGAGCGAGAAAAACAAAATTATTGACGGTGATCGGTGTTGCCGCCGTATTGAGGGAAATCGTAATATCCCCTTCCGTTGTGTGGAGAACTACGGAGTGCTTCTCCTCTTGCTGGTTAATAATCATGGCTGGAGGCGCGGTATATGTTTTTTGCATAGTATTGTTCGTAGATAATTGCGTACGTTCTTTTTGGTTAGTTCCGTCGGTTTCATTAAGTGATCGTACGGCATTCGGATACCACCCCTTTGCGAGTCCATAACACTTTTCACTGCACGTAAAATACGCGCATATCTCTCCCGTAGCGCTTTCGCATGCTTCTTGCGTATAGTACACGATTTTCTCTGTTGCAGGAATCCGGCGAGAAGCAATGTGGTAGATGAATATTCCCGCTCCTACAACAACCACTCCTGCGACAACGCTTCCGATAATACGATGATTTTTTTTCATAAAACCACTCTCTCATACTACCTGCAGCAACGCTCATGTCCGTAGGATGAAGTTGCAAGGTGTTATGGAGAAGGTAATAAGCGTTATGACGTTGCAAGTATTGCACATGCTGTAGGTATGGTCAACCCTCTTGTAGGCAAATTGCAATGGTACCTCCACTATGTAAACGCGACTTTATAGATATTCCCATCTCCTTCCAAGACTCTACTAAGCGAAGACATGACGGAAGATGATGGAAAATTGCAGATGGTAAGTGTTGGCGAAAGGAGTGTGTAATCATTAGCGCGGTACGGTTCATTCTTTAACTGCGTGTTCGTAAAATTTTTCGGATTGTTGATGCGTACAAGCGGAATTTCACAATACCGCTAACCGTAGCGCGCCATGCGCATTTTTCGTCAGTTTTTACATATTACTCTTACCTAAAAGCCCTGATAACTTGCGCATGGCGCGCTACGTTCTTAAGAAAAAGAAAAAGGGGTCAGGTACCTTTTTCAATTTCTGGAGAGTAAGTGTAAAAAGGTACCTGTCCCCTTTTTCTGCACGTACGCATCTGCGGGGCCAGGATTCGAACCTGGATAAATGGCTTCAAAGGCCACTGTCCTACCGTTAGACGATCCCGCAGACGCGAACGCGAGAATGAATAAAAAATACCCTGCGTGTATAGCCCCTCTCCTAAGAGGGCTGTACACGTTATGTTTTATTGGTTGTAATCACGAGTAATTCTGGAACTCTCGGTACCGCCTATAAATCCAGTGCAACCCGAGAAACAGTACGCCCGCAACGGTCGCAAAGGCAATGGCGCGCGACGGTCCAATCTCCGCAACGCCAAAGTTATTGAGGAAGTTGAAGACTTCAATCGCAATCACTATGCCCAAAATTATGGTCACGACCAGCGCGAGTACCAGCGTCATGGCAATAATCTCTACAAGACGTTCTACCATAGATACATTGTTTCTGCATAAAAATTAGCAAATAATTTACGCGCCGTCAATCTGCTACTACACTTTCAAATACCGGCGCATGGCAACAGTTGTCGCAATCAGGGTCAACACCGCAAGTCCGCCAAATTCAACCGCAAACAGCAAGGGAAGGCGTTCGCTAAAATAGGCAACCACGTTAATAGCCGTACCGTCAAAAAAATCATTGACGTATGGTTGCAGGGTATCGGCAAAAGAAAAAAACAACCCGAGTGCCGCCGCCACAGCAAGCACCGCATAAATAAGCCCTTCAATAAAAAACGGCATGCGAATGAACCAGTTTCCTGCTCCCACAAGCTTCATGATACCGATTTCTTCCTGATGGGTATAGAGTTTAATCCAAATGGTGTTGAAGACGATAAGCATGGTAATCAGCAGGAAGAGTAGCGTAATACCAATACCAATGTGCCGAAGACGATCGGTAACGTTGGAAATTTTTCCGATAACCTGCCGATGATCTTCAAAATCCTGCTTTTCAATGAGTTGGGCGTAGGGCGACGCATTGATGGTATCAATGAGCAATTGGTAGAACTGCGGCTCGGTCGCACGCACAATCAGAACGGATCCGAACGGATTATCGCCAAGTGCTTTGAGCGACTGCATGACCGATGGCTCCTCTGCATGCCGATCTTGAAACTGCGCCAGCACCCGGTCGCGCAGCAGTAAGTCCACTGATTCCGTCTGTGCGAGCTGGCGCATATAGGATTGAAGACCGCGCGCCGCCTGCTCGTCAACCTCCTGCTTCAAGTACAAGCTGACGTCAATGCGCTCTTGCACGCTTTGCAATGCGGTCACGCCCAAGAGCTGCAGTACAAGCACGATGTTCACGCTGAACACCGTCACCACCATGATGAGCACGGTTACAAGCGAGAGTGAAAAATTGCGAAATACATTTTGGAGTGCGAAGCCTCCGGCACGGAAAAACGTTACGAGCCACATACGATAGAGAGATTATTAAAGGATGTAGGTACCGACTTTTTGGTCGCCGATCACCATGCCGTTATCCAGCGTGATCACGCGCTTACGCAGATTGTTCACGACTTCGCGGTCATGGGTCACGAGCAGCACGGTCGTGCCAAAATCGTTGATGCGCAATAGCAGTTCAATGATCTCGCGCGTATTCGGCGCGTCCAAGTGACCGGTTGGTTCGTCGGCAATGAGTACTTTTGGCAAGTGCACGAGCGAGCGAGCGAGCGCGACACGCTGCTGCTCTCCGCCGGAAAGCTGTCTCGGGTAGCGTTCAATTTTATCTTCCAGTCCGACAATCTTCAATACCTTGGGCACAATGGATGTGATGCGCGATCGCGGCGCGCCGGATACTTGCAGCGCGAATGCCACGTTCTCCCCTACTTTTTTGCGCTCCAAAAGTTTGATATCCTGAAATACTACGCCGATTTGCCTACGTAACATGGGCACTTCGATCCGCCGGATGCGTGTAATATCCCAGCCGCCAACCACGATGGTTCCCGAAGTCGGCGATTCTTCGGCTATTAAAAGTTTGACGAGCGTACTCTTTCCTGTCCCACTCTGCCCAACCAGAGAAACAAATTCTCGTGGCGCTATGGAGAGTGAGACGTCTTTGAGCGCATGGATTTTTTGGCCGTAGCATTTGTTGACGTTTTTGAGGTTAATCATAGGGAAACTCTTGTTTTTTTAGGCGTGGTTCGTTATACTTTCCTTTGTATCGCGATACGAGATGCTAGGGGGTTACACCCGGGTAGCGTTGCGCAGCTTACGACGAGGAAAAGAACTTGAACTTTTGACCCCCGATTGAAACACTTGCTTCCAACTTCAAATTTTTGTTTTTCGCAGGTATAGTTTAGGGGCAAAACATATCCTTCCCAAGGATAAGTCACGGGTTCGATTCCCGTTACCTGCTCCAGAATAACTAGAAACCGTTTACAAATGACACGTAACCACATACTCGGATTCCCGCATGCTCGAGAACAACAGCAGAAAGTGGGAATGCATAATGATTGAGTTTCATATTTTAAGTTTCAAGTTTTACGATTAGGCCGATGTAGCTCAGTTGGTAGAGCAGTCCCTTCGTAAGGGAAAGGTCGTGGGTTCGAGTCCCACCATCGGCTCCAGAAAATAACTTACTGCGATCAAATGACAACGACAATCAAGAGAAGAGATGTTTTTAAGGTATGCGCCGTAGCTGTTACTACGGCACAAATTGGACAATGGCTGTGTCCTTTTTTTGTTGGGCGAGAAATGCTTCCAGCGTATACGCATTAAAAAAAATATCCCGCGCGTGCACGAGCGATTGTGCTACATTCTCTTCCTCAACAAAAATGAGATGGAAGCCGTAGGGCGATCGCACTATGTCGCTCATCTCTCCCTGCGCAAGCGCAAACGCCGCCGCATCCAGATCGGTTAAGAGCACCCCGTGCCCTATCCAGCCCAAATCGCCGCCGCTTGCCGCGTTTGGTCCTTCGCTCACCTCTTTGGCAACATCGGTAAACGGCTCACCATGCACGATCCGCTCACGAGCCACTTCCATGCGCGAATGAATGGGCGCATTTAATGTAGCATCGGCGGCGATATTTTCATGGAGCATTTGCTGGATCAGGAACGGCCGCACCACATACGACTTAAATTCTTCGGGCGTCCATCCGTAGAGTTTTTGCAAGGCATCAGCGACCATTTCCTCACCAGACAATCCTTCCGTGAGCGTCGCAAACGTGCTTTCCACTTCCACCGGGGAAATCGAGATGCCTCTAGCCGCCGCCGCTCGGCGGGCAAGGAGGTTATCCACCATGCGATCCGCAACGCGTGCTTCAATATCACTTTGGTCAGGTATGTCTTGTGTGTCGGGTTGCGCACGATAGTACGTTTCCAGCGCAGAAACTCCCGCGCGATACTCTTTGAATGTTGCTAAGCTGCCACCAACAACAACTGCGGGCAAGGGAAGGTGTTCAATGAAAAAATCGCTGATGCGATTTTGCACGCGAAAAATATACAGCATGGCGAGCAGTCCCGCGAGCAGAATGAGCGCAAAAGCAAATGCTGCGAACATACTCCGCTTGCCTACCGAGGATTTCTCTTGTTTTTTTACGCGCGGTAAAGATTTTCTCGTGAGATGCACGCCATCCGTTTTTACCGCTTTTGGTCGGTGAATGCTCAATGCGGCTGGCGCGTCCGCAACAGCATCCTTTTCCTGCGCTAGCTGCACCAAGGCGGCAGGATGCGCAGGAACGGTTCGTAGAGCCGCGGGTCGGGATTTTACCGCAATGGAATCTTTGCCTGCGGACGACACGGCGGGAGAAGATGCATTCTTTGGCTCGATCTCATCAAGCACCTGTTTGCGTAAAACGGGCAGGTTATTTATAGCAGGTTTTTGAGATGTATCTTGCGGCATAGCATGCAAGTTCTGTAAATGTTGTTCAGTTGTTGCGGTTAAAAAAATATGCCCACCAGAGTGCTGCGTGACTTGCCGGTGCGACGCTTCCGCCCCTCGCTGTTCCGAATGCAGTTTTCGGCGTAACGTTTTCGGTGGTCGAATTTCCCAATTGCAGCACAACGACTTTTTCTCCGGGTTTTTTGAGATTCATTTTCGTTTTAGCTTCCGCCTCCACAAACGCATCACTCTCCAAATACTGGAGGAAATTCGCAAGATCTTTGTTGGATTGCTCGAGTTCGGTGATCTGTTGTTGCAGCAATGCGAGTTCGCGCGCCATGCGCTGCTTGCGGTAAAACTCCCGAGAAAATCCGACCGCAATAATCGCAAACAACACGATCAGCCCTGTAATGACGGCGTAGGATGTGAGAGATTTTTTTTCTTGAGCTGTGTTGCGCATACACGTTTGCCGCTTGTTAGAGTATACCACATATTAACACGGAACGGTATTTATAAATCGTTCGTGCGGATTGCGCGACGGATGAGCCGCATAAGTTCATTGTAAAAGTAGATATTGTGGATGGTTGCCAACCGTTCGGCAAGCGGATCATGCACGCGGAAGAGATGATGCATATACGCAATGGTTGTTGTGCCGCACGTAAAACATCCGCAAGTGGGATCAATGGGTACGAGGCGTTTTTGGTGACGCGCATGGCGTATGGCATATGTTTCATACCACTCGGCACTGGTTGCCGTAATACGTTCGCGCTTGCGAAAAACATATATTCTGCCATGGCGGGCTTCACGCGTTGGAATCACACAATCAAACATATCAACGCCTTCTTGAACTGCCCTCATGATGTCCTGCGGTTTACCAACCCCCATGAGATAGCGCGGTTTGTCCTCCGGCAAAAGTTGCACAACGTTTGTGAGGATATGATACATTTTTTCCCGAGGCTCGCCCACCGCCAATCCGCCGATCGCGTAGCCGTCAAAAGGCATCTTAGCGAGCGTTTGAGCGTGTTGCGCGCGCAAATCATCGTACACACCCCCTTGCGTGATGGCGAAAAGCAAAGGCCGTTCTTTTCTGCGGTATAAACCAAGCTTCCGGTAGGCCATTATAGAACTTTTTGCCCATGCGGTTGTTGTGCGTATCGCCTCCTGTATGACCTCTTTCTCGCTCGGATACGGCGGACACACATCCAACACCATCATGATATCGGATCCGATCGCCCGTTGCATCTTGAGTACGTTGTATGGCGTTAGGATAACGGTTTTACCGGTTTGCGGATCTTTAAAAGAAACGCTTAATGCCGCTATCTTCCGATGCCGTGCGAGGCTGAAGACCTGATAGCCGCCACTATCGGTGAGGATCGGTCCATTCCAGCCCATAAACGCATGAAGTCCTCCGCATTTTTCCAGTAACGCATACCCGGGACGATTAAGGAGATGATAGGTATTGCTCAAGACAATTTCCGTTCGCGCATCCCGCGTACCCTGCGCATCCAGTGATTTGAGCGATCCGCGCGTTGCTACCGGCATAAAAAATGGTGTGGCGAGCGCGCCGTGCGGCGTTGCAAGCCTGCCAAATCGCGCCCGAGATTTTACAGATTTTTTTATGCGACGGAACATGGATGGATTGTTACGGAGCCGCTTCAACGATGCCTTTTCCTGAAACCGCGGGATCGCCTTCCAAATCTGAAGTAAGTGGTGAAAAAGTGTACTCAATTGCCGCTTTGGTCGCCGCATCTTTTGCAGCAAGCGTTGTTTCGCCGGTTAGAGTCAAAAGAGTGTTCGCGTCCTGCGTGGCGGGCGTAACCGATACGGTAAAAGCAACGGTTGAACGTTTGATTGATGCGGGAAGCGCGTTGAGTCGCCATGCAACCTGTCGGCTTACGGGATTGAACTCAACATCACCTGCGGCAATATCTACCGGAGCAACAAAAGAAACGGATTCGGGGAGTACCGTACGCATGGTGAGATCATTAAGATCATTCAGGAACGTTTCCACGCTCCAGATGACGTGATAGGTCGTCGTTTCCCCTACGCGCGGCGGCAGAGGTCCGGTACCAACCGCAATATTGTCATCATTAAAGTAACGGGCCTGGACAAAAACGTTTAGTGGTGTGGAGAGTGCAAGGGTTACCGGATTGCTCTCAAACGTCTGTTCGCGCGTACCCTCTGCGCTTATGTAGGTACCGATAACACGTACTACGACCCTCGGTTGCCATGATCGGGGAATTGAGCCTGCGTCCTCAAGCTCCTTATAGGCAAGCCACGAGACAATGGGAAGCGTCACATCCAGCGTTTTCTCATCATCGGGAAGCATGCGCGTAAAATTATCCACCGCATCCTGGTCCCAAAAGATCGATACTTCTCCCAAATTCCCTCCGGCACCCGCGTCAATCGCGTCCCAGGAAACGAGTGATGGCGTAGCGCCATCGGTTGGCGCTTCCGCAAACGTCAGGCGTACGTTTTCCACAACCGATTCCCCCTTGTTCCGCACCACAATGCTCACCGGCAACACATCGCCGAAATTAGCGGCGAGCGTCGTGTGCGAACCCTTAATGATCACACTTGCCAGTATATCTCCCACGACAATATCAGGCACTACCATTTTGCGCGATGCCACGAGCGGCTCCGTGTCACCCGTACGCACCTCCGCATAGAAAACCAGCGCATTCGGATCGGGGGTAGTGTTCGCTGCGACACCTTCCGATGCCGTCTTCTTCTCCGTATAGATGCCGGTAAGTTTTGGGGCGAAGCTTGTTGCGCTTTGTGCCACATTCCAATAGCGCACCATACCCGAACCTTCAAGCTCCGGTACACTCTGCAGCACCTTAAAATTTTCAGGAAGCTCTACCACGAGACGCGCGGCACTCAACGCCAGATCGCCAACCTCATGGTTGAATGCTACCTGGTAGGTAGCTTCCTCTCCAACCAAAACCTGCGGCGGATAGTCAACCGTAAAATCAAATACACTGCCGCGAAGCCGTGTCACATGCATGCGACGCTCCTCCAAATGCAGGAGAAAATTCCTCGGTGTAAAGGTGAGCTCGGCGACAAGCTCGGCGAGCGTGTCTTCCTCGCCCCAGAGCTGTCCCTTCACCGTGAGCGTTCTGCGTTCCCTGGGCTCAAGCACCGCAAAATCCCATTGCGTGTTATCGGGGTCAACGGGTAACTGCGACGCCTCGGTAAATACGAATCCGGAAGGATAGGTAACTTGCAGGTACACCTGCTGCAGGTCAATCGTATCCTGATTGGTCAGCGTCAACGTATAGGAAATCTCTGAACCAATCTCCGCTTCAAACGGCCCTGCAATATCCATCTGGACATTTTGGCCGACATACGATGAGCTTTGATTGAAAATGCGGTAACCGACGTAGAGCATCGCGCATGCCAGAAGCGCAATTCCCGCAAGCGGCACGAGTACGCTTCTTACCACGCCGCGCTCGCGACGTTCCATCTGCGTCATGTCGGGCATGCTGCCGAACGCACTCGCATACGTGGAGAGAAATTCCTTTTCCAACTTTTCTTTTTCGGGATCACGCTGGCGGAACATACCGCCAAACATACGCGAACGCTTGGGCTTGCCACGTGATGGCGGTTTTTGATCTTCGGCAGTGTTTGGCATAGATTATGAAAATTTTTAAAAATGCTACCGAGTGATAAAGAAACCGAATACCCGATCCGTCGTTAACTCCGCCGCGTACCGCAACACATCCGGTTGTATGGACCAGCCATCCTGGGGATAGCGCCACGCTACCTGTGCCGCAAGTCCCGCATCAAGCGCAAGTACGGCGGAAAGCCGCGCTCCTGGCTGTTTTTGCCAGAACAACGTATAGGGTGTTACCGTCTCCCCATTTTCCTGTAGCTCGCTATTGGTAACAGATGTTTCATACACCAGTGTCGCTGTCGTTTCATGCCCGGGTTCTAGAATCATCCAATTGCCAAAAAACGTCTTGCCGAATGACGTGCCTATAGCGGTTTTGCTGGAGTTGTCATAGGCGTACACGGTTTCTTGCGCCGCAAGATCCGGATCGGTTCCCCACGATGCGTCCGGCGGCTCCAAATCACTCTCGGGAACGGTTTGAAAACCTTCGGCGCGTACGAGCTGCGCACGATGCGGTACATACACCCGCACGTATGCGTAGAGCGGTGCTGTGTGCGTTGCGTCATCCGGAAACGTCCGTTTGAGCGTGAGCGTGTGGCGCATACCCGTAGGGATACGTTCCAGCAGTAGCGATGCCTCGTTGAGCACCATGCGGTCAACTTTTTCTCCTCCGATGTTGCTTATCACCGCCATAAGATAGTCGTCAGGAACGTTGCGCACATCCCCCGCCCAGCCGAATGACTGAAGCCGCGCTTGCTGCGCGGGATCAGCCGCGTAGAGTAGCAGATATTTCTCCTTGAGCGCCTCAAGAATCATGCGCGCAAGCGGCACGGCGAGTTCTCGCGGGTTCTCTTGAGAGAGTTTTGCAAAAAAAGCGGGTACCAAATCAACCAGTATCTGCTTGGGCGCAGCAGCGTCTTCTCCCATGCCATCGTAGGTACGCTGGGCTATTGCGCGGAAATTGTCCGAGGTTACCGTTAAGTTTTCCGCCCCGTTGAGCTCAAGCGGACCGAAGAGGTCCAGGAGTTTTTCTCCAAACGCCGGTGTAAACGCGATAACACCGTCAACGGTCGGCCCTCCCGCGCGCTCGTAGAATGATGCCGCCTTTTTTGCGGAAGCGGGAAAATCCGGAAACCAATTCGCATCCTGAAACTCCCAGCGAGAATTGATGAGGTGCAGAGGATCGGGCGATGCCACAAAATCAACGAGCTGTCCCTGTACCGCGTACGTGCCTTGCGGCGGCATCTCCACAACCGTGGCAATGCCTCGGTTTACATCAACAAGAGCGAAACTTCCGGTAAACCCGCCGGTAGCGCGCAATTCCGCGTCATTTTCAAAAAGCACAAGGTAGCGCCGCGATCCGTCAAATCCCAAAAAGTCGTAGAACCATGCGTTATAGGGCGCGAGCATCGAACTTTGATCAGTGAGTGCGGTGATCAGTGAATGCGTCCGAATAAATTGAGCGCGCAGTTCAAACGGCAGATCCCGGGCATCAACGTACGCCAGATCATCCACGGCTTCACGGAGCACCGGTGCGGCATTTCCCAGCGCTCGCGCACTCTCCATGAGTACTATTCCAAGTGTTTGCGGGTCCGTCGGATCCGTTTGCGCCTCCACAGCCCAGAGTGTTTCCCGACCAGCGAGCGTTGCCGCAAGATCGCTCAAGCGCGTTCCCGCCGTAAAAAGGTAGTGCGCGGAAGCGGCAGAGCTTCCCTGTCCCGGCAGGTAGCGTGAAATTTCCAAAAGCGACCCGGATGCGTCACGCAGCACGGTATCTGCCACGTAGAACGACTCCGCCGCGCGCGCAAATGCCGTTGCCGCGCGCGCAAAATCAAGCGACTGCACGTGCGCAACACCTTCGGTAAGCGCATGCGCGGCATCTTCACTTTCACCCAATACCACCCCTTTTGCCGATTGCAGTACACCGCTTAAGGCAATGCCATAGATCGGCAAAGCAAGTAGTACTAACATGCCCATAAACGCAAATGCCCGGCGCGCGTAGCCGGTCTGATGGTACGTATGCGCGTCAAGGTCCGCGCGGGCGGCAGCCAGCACGCGGTAGTCGCGCCAGGGAGTCGCGTCATGCATGCGGTTTTCTTCGGGAGTGGTCCATTCTTCGTCGGCAACCGGTTTTGGTATATGGCTGGACGCATCGGATGGAGCCACGGGCGCAAAAGAATCTTCGGGCTGTGGCGCAACCTGCGCGCGTACCGCATGAGGCTGCCTTCCCGGCGTATGCAGTGTTCCGGCGTATGCAGTTACCTTCAGCGGTTGCGCTGCGGATGACCCCAGGTGCAGGCGGTAAGATTTACCCAACACCCGTGCCAGCAATACATCGTGCTTGTTGCGCGCCCCAACAGAACCAAACCCTTTTTCTGCAAAGCGGGAAAGGTCAATGACGTGGGCAGAGGGGGTTATCGGTTCTGCGACGGTTTCCATACTCACAGAAGGTTTGCGTACGCTACGCGGCACACCGCACGATCTTCCCTGGTAGCAGAGAATGCTTCCGTCGGTGCGGTCGGCTGGCTCGAGATTTATGGAAGGCCGCACTGTTGGTGGCGCGTCCCGTCGGTGTTGAGGCGGTTGGGTACGACGCGCAGAGCAAACGCGGCGCGCCGATGCGGTGCGCTCAAGCTCTTCGGCATCAATAAAATTCAGTATGGGGATAGAGGGTTGGGGCATGAGATTTTGTGGCTTCGCCACACACGGTAAACACAAATGGTGTTCAGAATCATGCGACATCGTAGAGATCGTAGAGCGCAATGGTTGCCCTTGCGGCGCGCCCCCACGCGTACGTTTGCACGATATTGCCCGCAGTGCGTTGCGCGCGATCTTTATGCTTCACGGTAAGAAAACGGTGCAGGGCATCGGCAAACGTACGATGATTGGTCGTAGGTGCAAAATGGAGCTCCTCCGCGCGAAGCTCTTTGAGTGCCGCCAGGGGTGACACGAGTGCGGGCGTGCCGCAGGCAAGTGCTTCAAGCACGATGAGTCCGAAGCCTTCATAGCGTGTCGGTAGTGCAAAAAGTCGTGCGCCGCTGTACAGAGCCGGTAAATCGCCTTCGTCCACAAATCCCGGAGTATGTATTGCCCGGACTGCGGGAGATGCGGCAACGGCACGCATGATCTCCGGATACCAAGGATCGGGCTTTCCCGCAAGTACGAGGCGCATGTCCGGGTGTTGCGTGAGCAGCAACTCAAAAGCGGCAATGAGAAACGGGATATTTTTGTATCTCCTCCACTCGCCGACAAACAGCATGTATGGTTCTACTATACCATATTTTTGATTCACTTGCCTAATACCGTCTGTGGATTGCGGCATAAAGCGTTCGCTGACCCCTTCCGCTATTACAGTTGTTGGCGGCAATTTTCCAAAATAGCCGGTAAGTTCGTCTTGTGTGGATTGGGATACGGCAATGACGTGTTGGGCGTGCCGCACCGCATGCGCAAAGATGCCGCGATACGCGATCCGATGAAAAACGCGCGACTTTTTCCTTCCGGGAAACTTATGGTGTGTCATATCGTGGATGGTCACGATATAGGGTTTGCGACAGGCAAGCGGCACATTGAAGTGTGGAAAGTGCATGAGGTCGCACCTTGCACGCACAAGCGCGCGGACAAACGATGTCTGCTCGCGTACCGTGTAGTGCGGCGCATCTACCAATACCTTGTGCGCGTGCGTGGGTAAGGCAACGTTATCGTACGCCTGTTTGCTGAACGTTGCGTCAAAGAATAGGGTGTAGGCGTGTGTCGGCGGCTCTTTGAGTATGTGCGTAATAAGTTCGGATATGTACCGTCCGATGCCAAACCCTTGTCCCCACATTCTGCAGTCAATACCAATATGCATAAAAAGAAGTGCGGGGGTATGGAGTAAGAACTTAGCTTGCTAATTTTTCCAAAACTTCCAGAATGCCTTGTGCTGTTTTTCGCCAATCGTATTTTTTTGCCCGCGCGAAGCCTTGCGCAATTAAATCGCTGCGCAGCCGCTCGTCGGTAAGTGTTTGCCACAACGCTTCCGCAAGTTCTTCCGGTTTATACGGGTCAATCAGCACTGCGGCATCTCCCAAAATTTCCGGCAATGCCGGCGCATGCGACGCCACTACCGGCACGCCCATGCGCATGGCTTCAAGGGGCGGTAAGCCGAAGCCTTCATAGCGTGATGGATAAGCAAATGCAGCGGCAGAGGCAAACAACGTAGATTTCTTCCGTTCGCTCACATATCCGGTAACCGTAATGTCTTTATGAAACGGGTTTCGCGAAATTGCGCGACGCAGCTTTGCGTCATTCCACCATTGGGTGCTCCCGACAATAAGGAGAGGGTTGCGTATCTCCTCATGCAACGTACGCAAGATGCGATAGGCTTCCAAAAGCAGAAAAATGTTCTTTCTCGGTTCAAGATTTCCGAGTGAAAGGATGGCTCCCGAGCGGTAGTCGCTTGAGGACGATTGCGCCTGCGGTACATGCGACGCCCCTTCATGCACCACGGTCAGTTTTTCCTCGTTCGCGCCAAGCCGTATCGCATCGTTTTTCGTATGTTCCGATACGGCGACGAGCGCGTTGGCACGACGCATCAGCGCATACGGTCGTATCGCACGATGCCAAAGCCGCATTTTGCGCGTAAAAAACTCCGGATACAGCTCAAATGAAAAATCATGCAGCACGAGCGCTACTTTTTCTGTTGGGTCAAATGCCCAAAAAAGATGATTGGGCATGAGTACCGCGTCATGCGCACCGTAGAGCGTCCGAAAGTCCGGTGCATGCGCGAGTATGTAGCACACGGTCAGTAGTTTGCTCGGCAGCCGCCGTTCGTGATAACGCACGTGCGGCGCGTCTTTCCACCGAAAAAGATGCTCGGGAGGTTTTTTCCAAGAACTGTGGCACAGCGTGTAGGTGTGCGGCGTGCGCAACGCAAACAGCGCATCCAAAAGATGTGTCGTGTACCAGCCCACGCCGCTTAAATGTTTCTCTTGCAAATTTCTCACGTCAATCGCAATACGCATAGCACAGCTTACAATCAACGACTTTATGCATGGGGATGCATTTGATACGCTCGTTCCACGAAATCGCGCATTTCGCGGTGAAAACGTTCGGTTGAAAATTTTTCCGCACTCGCGCGAACGGTAGCGGGATCAAAGTGTGAAAAATCCGTACGCATGACAATGTCAACGATGCCTTCCCATGTCTGTTCGTTAAAAAATACACCATTGATGCCATCGCCGACAATCTCCTCCGCGCCTCCGCCGCGATAGGCAACGACCGGCGTTCCGGACGCAAGCGCTTCAATCATGGTAATGCCGAAGTCTTCAACTTGTGGATTGATGAACGCGCGCGCATTGGCAAACAGTTTGCGCTTTTCCCGTTCCGATACGCGACCGACGAACTCCACATTATCCTTGGCACGTTTGCGCAGCCGCTCAGTATCAGGTCCGGTTCCGAAAATTTTGAGTGGCATGTCCAGCGCGCGAAACGCCTCAATCACCAAGTCAATTTTTTTATACGGCACAAGCCGCCCGCCGGCGAGAAAATAATCTTTTGGTCCCGCAGCTACGGTAAAGCTTGCCACGTCAACCGGCGGATACATAACCGTGCTCTCCCGACCGTAGTACTTTTTAATGCGTTTTTGCACCGTTTTTGAATTTGCAATAAATGCGTCAACCCTCTGTGCCGCCTGATAATCCCACACACGTAAAAAAGAAAGCAACGGGATGAGCAACTTTTTAAGTACCCGGGGATAGCGCAAATCCGCCAAATAGCCGTGGGTATCTTCCCATAGATATCGAGTCGGCGTATGGCAGTAGCATACGTGCAGCGTTTGCGGAAGCGTCAAAATGCCATTGGCAAATGCGCTGGAAGAAGATACCACAATATCGTAGGAGCTTAAATTAAAATGTTCTATGGCGGAGGGCATGAGCGGCAAATACCATTGGTATTTTCTATCGGCAAACGGCAATTGTTGTATGTAGGAAGTATACACATGCTTGCCAAAAACCTCTCGCGAGTAGCCCCTATGATGCACCAGCGTGTAAATGGGGCTCTGCGGAAATATGCGCGTTAATTCCTTGAGGACATTTTCAGCCCCGCCACGCTGTATGAGAAAATCATGCACCAGTGCAACTTGCATATTAGCATGCGGATTTTCTGGAAAACACCACTAAGGGCGTTTTTGCCAGAATATATACGTCAAGTTTCAGCGACCAATTTTCAATGTAGTAGGTATCCAAGCGCACCTCTTCCTCAAAGCCAAGATCCGAACGCCCGTTGATTTGCGCCAATCCGGTCATACCTGGCCGAACCGCAAGCACGTACTTGTGGTGCTTGGCATAGCGCGCCACCTCTTCCGCTTCGTGCGGCCGAGGTCCTACCAAACTCATGACGCCGCGTACGACCGAAAACAGCTGCGGCAGTTCATCTAGGCTCGTTGTGCGCAAAAACGCTCCAACGCGCGTAACGCGCGGATCGTGCTTCAGTTTAAATACGGGAGATCCCGCACGTTCATTCTGCTGCTGCAGTTCGTGGCTGTACTTGAGGGTATGCGCGCCCTCCACCATGGAGCGAAATTTACGGAAAGTAAACGGCTTGCCTTTTTCGCCGATTCGCTGGTACGTAAAAAGTACTGCTCCTGGCGAATCCAGCTTTATGACCAGAGCAATGACCAGCATCAAGGGCGAGAAAAGAACCATCAGCAGCAGCGCAACCACTATATCAAAAAGTCGTTTGACAATGCGCCCCCATCCGTCCAGGGGCGTCCGTTTTACTTCCATGAGCTGCAGACCCGCAAGGTTTTCCAGCGCAATGCGCGAAGACTCAATGCGAAAAAAATCCGCGATGTACTTAAAGACAAAGTGGTATTCATAGGCAAAATCAAAAAGCCGTAGACGATCCGCTTTCGGCAGATCAGTGTCTGCCTGAATAAGCTCATCCACTCCTTCTATTTTGTTAAGCACCAGAATCGCTCGCTCAACTTCAGGAGAGAAGGACGGGTAGGTTGCCAGCAAGATGTACCCCAACCTCGGGTTTTTGCGAATGAGATTTGTAAAATCAGTCGCCCCAACCGTATCGCCAATCACCACAATTTTATGCACGCCTTTGCCTAAAACGTAGAGTGAACGCTGCACATACTTCACCACCATGCGCGCCGCCACCACATACACCATGCCTAACCCCCACGCGGCGAGAATGATAAAACGGGAGGAAAAAAGACGCTGTTCAAAGAAAAAAGCGATAATGATGATGAGCACGGAGGTTGAACTTGCCAGAACAATACTGCTGATTTCATCCATTATTTTCTTGCGGCCGGAAATCGCATAGAGTCCCGCGAACGCGAAGAAAAGAATCCATACTGGCGCAATAGCCGCCGCAATCTTCAAGAATGTCGCGAACGGTAACGTAAAAATAACTGGACGAACACCGGTTGCCCATACGCCAAAACGCAAGCTATATGCGGTAGCGGCTGCCGCCAAGAGCATGAGATAATCAAGCGGCACGAGTACTGAAGCGACGATCAGCTCGGATTTTTTCATAAAAAATAATACGACTGGGTACTGGCAAGTTCATGATGGGCGTGTATTGAAAAAATCCATGTGGGGACCAGGTAAGCCGTAAGCCGGATTCTGTTTTAGGATAGAAATCCTAACGACGGCTATCTCTCTAGACTTGCTGTCGCCAGCAAGCTCAAGCGAGCTACCAAACTTGCTCTTGCACCGGACAGGGTTTACCGCACCGACCGTCACCGGTCAGGTCATGCGTGGGCTCTTACCCCACGTTTTCAACTTTGCTCTCACCCACCTGTGCGGCGGGCAGCGGGCCGTGTGTTTTCTGTGGCACTTTCCCTAGGGTTACCCCCGGTTGCCGTTAGCAACTGTCCTTATCATCCTTAAAGGGTAGGGTGTCCGGACTTTCCTCCAACCAATATACATCGGTCGGCAGCCGTCTCACTTACCTGATCCCCGCATGGATTTTTAAAAAACAATCATTTTGGCACGGGAAGTATACGTGAAAAATGCCATTTTGGCAATAATAATATCTTGAGTATATGACGCAGTGTAGCAACTTATTCTATAAGCGCGAAGAAGTCTCTGTTTGAAATTCCCAATCCCGTATTGCGCATAAGGGCAAATGCGTCTTCAGGTCTTCCCAAGAAATATCGTTTGCCATCTTTCGGATGCACATACCACGCCTCACCGTGATTTTCCACCTGTAAAAATATGGCGCCTTTGTGGTGCTCGGCGAAAACGGTGTCATAGGGAAGTTTTCTAGTTGAGCTCGGTGAAAACCCCAAAGAAATTTCTACCCGATCATCATACCCTCCGCCATCGGTATCCTGGAGAAACTTATTAGTGCCAAGAGCATCCTCCAGCATATCGGAAAGCCCATCGCCGTCCGTATCAGCGCCGGATACGGCGGTAAGTGCCAAGGGAATTTTTTCCAAATCAGCATTGCTGATTCCCATGCCCTGTTCCCGCATAATCGCAAAAGCATCACGCGGTCTCCCTAAATAGTACAATCGCGTGTTCAATGGATGGACGTAGTATGCTTCCCCTTTATCTTCAATTTTCAACAGTATGGTTCCTTTAAGTCGCTTATAGAGATTACCCTGTGTTGCCTGGAGCATGGCTCGTGGCGAAGTTTCAGATGTGTAGGGATTGGTGAGAGGATTGCCGTCAGCATAGGAATTAAGCGCCGTATCCGTTACTGGTACAACCGCATCCCAACTATAGCCGTATGCGTTGAACGCTTTTTCCGACACAATCCATCTTTTTGTATTTTCGGCAAGAATATATATATTCGGTCCCGATCCTTTAATCAGCATACCGTCAGCAAGTTGTGCGGGATCAGCAATGTGTATATCTTCCTGTACAGCGTCTTGCGCAATCGGTATCGCGGTTACAGAAGGAATTGGTACAACGGACGATGAAGAGTGGGATGATCCGCCACCGCCACCGCCCCCACCGCTGCACGAAGAGGTAAAGGTGAAAGTGGAAGAAGATACGGTATTGTCCATTAAATCCGTTGCGCGCACATACCACGCGTGCGTACCGCACGAAAGTGTTACGGTGAGTGTAGTGGTACCTGCTACGGTAGTCCCGACAGATGTACCATCAATCACTACCGTATAAGAAGTGAGTTCGGATTCCGCATCGCTTGAAGCGTTCCAAGAAAGTATGGTGCTGCCGCTACTTATAGTCGCACCGTTTGCAGGAGAAGTAAGAGCGAATATTGCAGGCGCCGTGGTATCTTCCACGGTAAAGGTATGTGCAGAGTAGTCACCGCTATAGGTAAAGACAGCGGATCCTCCACTATCGGATTGTGCGGTTGTGTAGCGTGTACTATCCACAAAGAGTGTATATGCGGCATCGGGACGCAGGTCGCCTACGGTATAAAGAGTAGTAGTTGCGATCGTGGAACTTGCGGTCCACGCTTTCGCGTAGGTGCCCGATGTCTGCCAGTCGGTGATGAACACATTTAGGTATTCCGCGTAATCGCCCGCGCCGAATCCTCCCACGGGCGTAACGGTGAAATCCGCCACGCTCGCGGTTG
>Ga0210006_1000157_pt1 | contig 58290 bp, 60 predicted proteins | sample CryGey02umfilter_2_FD_185452 | JGI IMG/M metagenome (GOLD analysis project Ga0210006, IMG submission 185452) | Groundwater microbial communities from aquifer in Utah, USA - Crystal Geyser 4/10/14 0.2 um filter (SPAdes) (version 3) | ecosystem: Environmental > Aquatic > Deep subsurface >... | reverse complement strand
GGTGAAAAAAGACCTCAAAAAGGTCGCCATGAAGGGTTTTTGATATGGACTAGGCGGCTCTGCTCAAGAAAATTCGTCGTCACTGGTACCGGGTGGGGTGCGGGGATTCTTGGGCACGGATTCAGGATTTATTAAAGGCAGCCCCCCCAGCAAGTGCGCTAATCAGGACGGCAGGCAGGCCGAGCCCCAGATGGTACCCCCCCCATCGGGCGGCGGCGTTGTAATGACCCTTGGCGGAATGTTCAGAGTCCTCCTCAATGCGGCGGGCCTCTTTTGCTAGCTTGGTTTTCAACTCACTCACAAGCTCTCTCCTGAATCCATCGGTGGTGGATGCGGGTTTCTGGTTCACCCTGCGTTTTGTCTTGAATGTACCCGAACGATCATGAAGGCAGGATAAAAGCGCGGCACATCCATCTACCACGGCAAATTACTACTCGCGCTACCGACAAAAACAACAACCAAAAACCTCCTACGCAAATCGTCTTATCGCTTGGTCTGGAACCCCCGCATCAATGCTGCTCCTCCCCTCTCTCATTTGGCGGTTTCAGAAGCTCACCCTCACGCCGCCACAATCCGCATATACACCTCAACCCTGAGCGCCCGTTTGATGGCGGCGAAGACCGCCGAGATGTTGCTCATGGTCGGGTTGCCCGATTGCGACAACATCCGGTGCAGGCTCTTGGCCGGTTTGTGGATCTCCTCGGCCAGCGCTTCGAACCCCATGGTGGCGTTGACCAGATCGCGCAGGATCGACTTGGCCAGGTCGGGCTCGCCATCGACGAACAGGGTGATCGCCTCATCCAGCAACGCCTGAGCGAACGCCGGATCGTTTTGGGCGCGCGCAACCACGGTCTCTTTGAAATCGCAGGTCAGTGTCATGTCGTACCCCCTTACTTTGTCGAGGTGCGGAACGGTCTTCCCAAACCGGTGACCTTCACAATCGACACGAACGTTTCAAAACAAGGGTAGGAGCCCGGTCTCCGGGCGATGCAGGCGTCCCCTACGGCAACTCGGCTCCCCTCTTTGGGTGCGTTTTCCACGATGTCGAGCTTACCTCCGTTCACCGTTGCATCGCCCGGGGACCGGGATCCTACCGCCCCGATGGGTCATGGAGCCTTTCGTGGGAGGCCCAGGTTTTGCGCTCACCTTCAGCCTGTCGAAGGGCGGGCCGATGTCTTTCTTCCACAGCGGGCAAAAATCCTGAACAAGACATCGCGTGCTTCGACTAGCTCAGGAGGAGCGGATAGGCGGCGCTCCTACACGGCTCTGATTCGAGCGGCACTCCCCCAATCAAGGTCACTTTCCTTCCGCCTCATCCCAAACGAATTCAGCGGTTCGGGCCGAAATAACCCAGTACGCATTGGTGTTGCTGGCAAAGAGGTAGTGGCAAAAAGCCTCTTCGGGAAGATCGCTGGGAAGGGTGAAAGTCGATTGAAGGTCGGGGGGTGGCCAAGTCCCTTCCGCGGTGATCCACAGAGACTGACCGCTCCATTCTGCCGAGGGATTTTGAGGCGGTTGCGCGGCAATCAGCAGGACACCGGTTAGGACCAAACACCCCGGCACGAGAACCTGTTCTCCATCGGTGATGCCGACGGGAATACGAAAATGAAGGCGCCCTCGCCCCGATTGGAAATCGATGTCGATGGCATCGAGCTCGGAATCGTGAAACGAGGCGTCGGGATGTTCCGAGTGCAGCAGTGCGTCGAGATCCAGTGGTTGCATCGACCAACCTCCCTATCGCGTTGTATCCAACAAACGACCACCCAACCCTGAAGACCAACGAGGTTTGCCTACCCCTTCAACGGCAACCGCACCGTCACCACCGCCCCACCCCCCGCCCGATTCGCGGCGCTCAGCGTCCCGCCGTGGTGCTCCACGATGCCATAACTCACCGACAGCCCCAGCCCCGTCCCCACCCCGACCGGTTTGGTGGTGAAGAAGGGTTCGAAGAGGCGGGGGAGGTCCTCGGGTTTGATGCCGCAGCCCCGGTCGCGCACCTCGACCACGGCGCTTTCCCCCTCGCGGCGGCAGACGATCTCGACCTCGCCTGCCCGGCCCAACATGGCGTCCAGGGCGTTGCGCAGCAGGTTGACGAAGACCTGCTCCAGGCGGCCCGGCGCCCCCTCGACCCGGCACGGCTCGGGGCAGCGGCAGACGATGGGGATGCCGGAGCGGTCCATGGCCGATAGCCACTGCGCCGCCTGCCGCGCCACCTCGGCCACATCGACCGCCACCCGTTTGTCGCGGTCGAGCGCCGAGAAACGGCGCAGATCCTCGACGATCGCCTTGACCCGCTCGGCCCCCTCCAATGTCCCCGCCATCAGCGAGGGGAGGTCGGCGCGGATGCGCTCGATGTGCAGTTCTTCGCGCAGCGCCGCATCCCCACCCCCTTCCCCCAAAAAGCGCTCGATCCGCTCCAGGTAGCGGCGCAGGGCGTGGATGTTGCCGAAGACGAAGCTGATCGGGTTGTTCAGCTCGTGGGCGACTCCCGCCACCAGCCGTCCGAGGGAGGCCATCTTTTCGGACTGGATGATCTGTTCCTGGGCCCGCTTAAGCTCTTGATGGGCAAGATTGAGCTCGTTGTGGGCCGAGTTGAGCGCCTCGTAGGCGCGGCGCAGCTCTCCCACCGGACGGCCCACCATCACCGCCCCCTCGATCCGTCCCCCGGCGCCGCGCAGCGGGGTGCAGTTCAGGGCGACCGGAACCGGCTCCCCCGCCGCGTCGCGCAGCTGCACCTCCCGGTCGCTCACCCCTTCGCCGGGCTGGGCACCGGTCAGACAGGCGATGAATTCGGGGGAGGGGCCGTGGAAGAGGTCGGAGATCGGACGGCCGGTCAGGGTTTCGGCGGTCAGGTCGAGCAGGCGCAGCAGGGCGGGGTTGAGGCTGGCGATGCGCCCGGCCCGGTCGATCACCACGATCACGTCCGACATGGCGCCGAGGATCGAATCGGTGAACGACTTGGCCTCGGCCAACTCGGCGTTGCGCTCTTCGAGGGCGACTTGATTGCGCACCAGCTCGGCGTAGACCGCGTCCATCGTCTGGATCACCTCGATCCAGGCCGATTCGCTCAACTCGGGGGCGCCGTCGTGGGGGAAGGCCCCCCCCAGCACCGAGTCGCTTAAGGAGTGGTCGAGGTCGATTTTACGCCCCATCGCTCCCCCCCTCGATGCCGTGGCGGCGCATCTTGTTGTAGAGCCCGACCCGCGAGAGACCCAACTGCCGGGCGACGGCGCTGATGTTGCCCCGTTGCTCGCTCAGCACTTGGCGGATCAACCCCGCCTCCAACCGCTCCACCCGATCCTTCAGAGTCCCCCCGTCGTTTTCAACGTTGCCGAGCGCGGCTGCGAAATCGAAGCTGCGCACCCGGTCGGAGAGCAGCTCGCTCCCCAGGCGGCGCCCCCCTTGGCTGAGCGCCACCATGCGGCGCAGCTCGTTTTCGAGCTCGCGCACGTTGCCGGGGAAGGGGTAGCGGCGCAGGGTGTCGAGGGTGGGGGGGGCGAGGGCGGCGGGGGCGGTGGGGTTGAGTTTGCCCAGCAGATGGCCCGCGATCACCGGGATGTCCTCGGGACGCTCGCGCAGGGGGGGGATGTTCAAAACGAAGTGGGCCAGCCGCCAATAAAGGTCGGAGCGGAACCGCCCCTGGTTCATCTCGACGCTCAGGTCGCGGTTGGTGGCGGCGATGACCCGCACGTCGATGCGCCGGGTCGAGGCGGCCCCGAGGGGACGCACCTCCCCCTCTTGCAGCACCCGCAGCAATCGCACCTGAAACGCGGGGGAGGTCTCGCCGATTTCGTCCAAAAAAAGGGTGCCGCCGTCGGCCTGCTCGAACAGGCCGACATGGTCCTGCACCGCCCCGGTGAAGGCGCCCCGCTTGTGGCCGAAGAGTTCACTCTCCAGCAGTTCGTCGGGCAGGGCGCCGCAGTTCTGCACCACGAAGGGGCGACTGGCGCGGGGGCTGGCGAAGTGGATGGCCCGGGCGAAGAGCTCCTTGCCGGTCCCCGATTCCCCCTGGACCAACACCGAGATGTCGGAGCTGGCGATGCGGGCCGCTTGGTCGCACAGGGGGCGGATGGGGCTGGCGTCGTGACTGACGATGGCGCCAAAAGCGTACCGGTTTTGCAGCGCCCCCCGGTCGGTGTCGATCCTTCCGAGCAGGGTCGCCTCGCTGCTGAGAAGCTCGCGGGCGAGGATTTGATGGCGCCGTTGCAGCGCGACGAACTCGGCGGCGCGGCGCACCAGCAAAAGCAGGGCGTCGGGGTGCCACGGCTTGGTGACGTAGTGGTAGATCCCGGCGACGTTGATCGCCTGGATGATGTCGTCGGAATCGGTGTAACCCGAGATGACGATCCGCACCGCCTCGGGGTGGGATTCGCGGATGGCGGTAAGGAATTCGACCCCGGTGGTCCCCGGCATGCGCTGGTCGCACAGCACCACCCCGATGGGATGTCGGTCGAGGAGTTGGAGTCCTTCGTCAGCGCCGCCCGCCGTAAAGACCTCAAAATCCTCCTCCAGGGTGCGCCGAATCGCCTCCAGCGAGCGGGGTTCATCGTCGACAACCAGAACGGCAATGGCGGGGGTGGGGAGGTCGGTCATGGGGCCTCAATGGGGGCGGGCGAAAAGGATACGGCGCGTTCAAGAGCACAAGCGGATTGTGTTGGCTGTAGGAGCCCGGTCTCCGGGCGACCCGCGCAGGCAAGGCGTATCCACCCGGTACAACCGTCCAAAACCAAAGGAATGTGGGAGGCCCTGGTTTTCCGCTCATCCTGAGCCTGTCGAAGGACGGGCCGATGCGGGCGTCGCCATAACCCAAGCCAAATCCCTGGGATTGACGCCTTCGGTGCGACGACTCGGCCAGAACGAACCGGCTTGGTCTCTTCAATCGCGCCGAGGGCGGCGCTCCTACGACATCTTCCAGGGCTTGGGCCGCTCTTCTTCGCGGTACCTCCTGCATCGCCCGGAGACCGGGCTCCTACAGCCCAGCGGAAGGCTTTCCCCGGTTTTGTCCCCTCTCCCTAGACCTGGGGAGAGGGTTAGGGTGAGGGGTGGTTCAGGGGGGAGATGTCGGCGCCATTCATTCGTTGCCTCGAAGGGGTCGACGCCCGCCCCAACCGTTATACCCCACGGGGCGCCCCCTCACCCCGACCCTCTCCCCCTATGGGGGCGAGGGGGCTCAAGGGCAAAGGCTGTCCACGGGGTTGTCCAGTCCTTAGTCCACGGCTGGGTCCACCCCAAGGTGGACAACCCCGTGGACTCGGTGGACCCCACCCACCCCCCTCACTTGTACTTCTTGCGCCTGTGCAAATCCCGCTTCGGACTCACCACCCGGTCGATGAAGAGTTTGCCCTCCAGGTGGTCCATTTCGTGTTGGATCGCCCGCGCCTCGAACCCCTCGGTTTCGATCACCACCGGGTTGCCGTCCCGGTCGCTGGCCGCCAGCTTCACCGAGACCGCCCGCACCACGTCGGCGGTGTAGTCGGGCAGGCTCATGCACCCCTCACGGGCCACCTCCATCCCCTGCCAGTCGAGAATCTCGGGGTTCACCAGCACCATCAAGCCGTGGCAGGTGGTGACCTTCTTGTGGCCGCTGCAATCGACCACCACCAGCCGCCGGCTGGCCCCCACCTGGGGGGCGGCGATGCCGACACCGCCGGGGCCTGCTTGCATCGTCTCGATCAGGTCGTCGATCAGGGTTTGGATTTCAGGGTCGTGCACATCCCCAATCTCGTCGGCCACCTGGGCCAGAATCGGATCGGGGTAGACCAGAATTTCACGGATTGCCATGCCAGCCCCTTACAACGTCATCGCGTCGACGCCGCGCACCGAAACGGTGATCCCTTGGGCCTTGAGCGGGGCGAGCGCCTCGGCGGGATCGCTCCCTGAAGGGAAGGTCGCCTCGACCGTCATGGTGTAGGCGGGCTGGCCGGTGTGCTCCAGGCGACGGGCGACCAGATCGACGATGTTCCCCCCTTGGGCGGCAATCGCCTCGGTGACGTCGGCAACCAGCCCCACCCGGTCGACCGCCAACACGTTGACGATGTGGGTCGGCTCCTCCCCCTCACCGGCGCTGCCGGGATCGGCAATGACCGACAGGGCCAGCCCCAGCTCGTCGGCGACCGGTTTGAGCGCCGCTCCGACCGCTGCGTGATCGGTGCCGGGCTCCACCTTGATGAGCAGCAGCACCGCAAAGAGATCGGCCAGACGGGTCATCGAGGCCTCCTCGATGTTGCCGCCGATGCCCCCTACGGCACGGGAGAGGGCCGCCACCAAGCCGGGACGGTCGAGTCCTGCCGCCGAAATTAGGTAATGCATGGGAAACTCCCGATTTATCGAATTGAAGGTTGAAGGTTCATCTATCGAGGGCCATTACCGTACACTATCGCCCCGATTCCCGTCATCGCATCCAACCAACCATATTCAGGGACATTTCATGGCCGCCACCATCCCCACCTACGACAACTGCCCCGACATCCTGCGCATGATGGAGCGGGGGCGCGCTTTTTTGGGTACGAACACCGCGATCATGTGCGGCGCCATGACCTGGGTGAGCCACGCGCCGTTGGTGATCGCCCTGGCCAAGGCGGGGGCTTTTGGGGTGATTGCTTCGGGGGGCTTGAATCCCCAGCAGGTGCGCGAGCAGATTCAAGCGGTCAAGGCGGCGACCGACGCCCCCTTCGGCGTCAACCTCATCACCATGGATCCCAAGCTGATGGAGCACATCGACGTCTGCCTCGATGAGGGGGTGGCGGTGGTGGTGCTGGCCGGTGGGTTGCCGCCCCGCGATGCCATCGCCCGGATCAAAGAGGGGGGCGGCAAGGTGATGGCCTTCGCCCCGGCGCTGGCGCTGGCCAAACGGATGATCCGCCAGGGGGTCGACGCCTTTGTGATCGAGGGGAGCGAGGCGGGGGGGCACATCGGGCCGGTCTCTACCTCGGTGTTGGTGCAAGAGATCCTGCCCCACATCCCCGAAGAGATTCCGGTGTTTGTCGCCGGTGGCATCGGCGACGGGCGCATGATGGCCCACTACGTGGCGATGGGGGCGGCGGGGGTGCAGCTCGGCACCCGCTTTGCCGTGGCGGAGGAATCGCCCGCCCACCCCGACTTCAAGCGGGCGTTGACCCGCGCCGGGAGCCGCGATGCGGTCCCCACCAGCCAGTTCGATCCCGCCCTGCCGGTGATTCCGGTCCGTGCCCTGGTGAACCAGGGGACCGAGCGCTTCAACGCCCTGCAACTCGAACTGCTGCAAGCGGTGAAGGCGGGGACCAAAGCCAAGGAGGAGGCGCAGCTTGAAATGGAGCACTTCTGGGCCGGATCGCTGCGTCGCGCCGTACAAGAGGGGGATGTGGACGGCGGCAGCCTGATGGCGGGGCAGAGCGTGGGGCTGGTGAACAAGGTCGAGCCGGTCGCCGAGATCGTTCGCGATTTGATGGAGCTGGGGCAGGCCCACTGGGAGAAGATCGGCAAGGGGAAGGTGCCGGCCTAAGGGGCTGTTTTTCAACCCTGGAGATCAAGGAGGGGACGATGGAGCGGTGGCTCGGGTGGTTGGGATTGGTGCTGTTGGGGGTGTCGGGATGCGCTGCGTTTCCCTCTCACGCGCTCAACGACACTTTGGAATTGCCTGACATGGATGACCGGCGTGAGAAACCGAGCCTTTACATTCAGATCGTCTATACCATCGACCACAAGGACATCAAAGATGGTCCCGGCTTTGAATTACTCAGCCAGGCAATTGTCGAGTTTTCAAAGGAAACCGGATATTTCAGCACGATTACCCTTGCCCCTGAGGAAGGGGCTGCTGCCGATTTGATCCTCAAATTCGACATTTCCTCCAATCAGGAGAAGTCCTATTCCTTGTTGTGTTTTGTCACGGGTGCAACCCTTGGCCTCATACCATGCATGCAAAAAACTGTGTGGGATGTTCATGCCGAGGTAACGGAACAACACACCCATAACCGTGAGCGCTACCAAGCTACAAATGAAATCAATTATTGGTTTGGGTGGCTGCTACTTCCTTGGATGCCCAGTGACTTCCGTGAACTGAGTCGTGTGGGGGCAAGGACGATGGCGGAACTCTTCGTCAAGATCTATTCCGACATCTACCAACGCCAACTCTCTGTTTGGGCAAAGCAAGCAGCGAACTAATACCCATCTCCCCTAAAACCCACCCAACAAATGAATCAAACACCCGCCGTTGGGGTGGGTGGTCACCGTGCTGCCCCCACCCGAGTTGTTGGTTGCCACCCCGCAGGTGGCGGTGCAGAGGGTGGCGGGGGGCTGGGGATTTGCTCCGGCGGCAAAGCCGAGACAGGGGCCGCTTTTTTCGTTGTAGAGGGTGCCGTCGTACCCGCCTGTGCGGCTGCTGATGTCGGTGGCCAGCCCCAATCCCAACAGGTAGCCGGTGGCGCTGTTCCAGTTCAGGGTGGTTCCAGAGCCGTTGGGGCTTGGGGCGATCAAGGGCTGGCCCGGCACGTAGCCATACCAACGCCCCGAACCGCCACTCCCCGCCAAACCTGCCGCGCCCAGGCCGGTGTATGCGGCAATCGTCACCCCGAAGCGGTCGGGACCGCACAGGTTGATCGATCCGCCGTTGCTCAAGCCGATGGGGGACAAACTTCCCATCAGGGCGCCGTCGCGGTAGGCGGGGGTGGCTGCTGCCGGTTGTAGCATTGAAAACCAAAAATCGGCCACCGCGTCGGGCAGGGTGGCGCCGTGCAGGTTCATGATTGGCTCCACCACCGCCTCCCAGGTCGACCCCGGTTGGCTCTGCCACGAGGTGAAGACCTGCTTCACCGTCGATCCAGTGGTGTTGTCGAAGCGGGCGGCCAAGCGGTGAATGAAGATGGCGGCACCGTATTCGTGGAGGCCATTGAAGGTGGCCAGCGCTTGCTGTGGATAGAGGATCACGTCGGAGACGAAATTGAGGTAGTCGTTGCTGCTGGGGAAGACCTGGTCCTCCATCCAGGTGGCGGTCGCCTCCATCCACCATGAGGAGCCGACATCGAATTGGCTGAAACCGATGTAGCCAGCCTGGATGGTATGAAAAAACTCGTGGGCGAGGGTGAGCTCAAGGTATTTGTTAAAACCGGTCGCCCCATCGACGGGATCGGCGCTGTGGGTGCCCGAGAAATCGCCCGAAACCGAGATGTAGATCGGATTTTGGCCGATGCCGGTCACCCCGAGCACGTTGGCCCCCATGGTGGTGCGCCCCCCCGGATCGACCGCCCCCGAATCGAGCAGGTAGATCGGAATCCGCCCCCCCACCGACAGCCCGGCGGGAAAGGTAAACCCCAAGGTGAGGATCTCTTTGTTGTAGGCCTGCTCGGCGATGGTCAGGGTTTGCCCCACCATTTTGGGGGAACCGATGTAACTGCCGGTGGCGGCGGTGACGGTGGTGGCGTTGGCCCAGTCGGGGTCGGTGGTGCTGTAGGTGTTGCCCCAGTAGACGATGAAGTGCGTCGATTGCAGACTGTTCGCCGCCGAGCTCACCACCGCACCGGCCAAGGGGTGGGCCGGTTGGTTCAAAATGGCGCCAACGCCGCAGCGGTCGGCCTGAACCGGCGCCGCCAGCCCCAACGTCCACACCATCAGCACGATCCATCGCCCTAACCGATTCGGGATTCCCAACATGAATACTCCTGCATTTGTCAAAGTCGCCGCGATCCAAATGGTCACCGGCGACGATTCGTTCTTGAACATGGCCCGGGCCGACTCTCTGTTGCGTCGCGCCGCCCAGGCGGGGGTGAAACTGGCGGTTCTGCCCGAAAACACCTTTTTTATGGGGACTGAACCGGCGCAAATCCTAGCCCAAGCCAAGCCTTTGGACGAAGACCATCCGTGGATCGCCTTCCTTTCGGCCCGCAGCCGCGAGCTCGATCTGTGGATCGTGGCGGTGTTGCCGGTCGAATCCGAGATCCCCGGACGGGTGCACAACACCGCCATCGTGATCGACGACAAGGGCGAGCTGGTTGCCGACTATCACAAGATCCACCTCTTCGACGTCGATCTGCCCGGCGACATCCACAAGGAATCGGCGGTGATGGCCCCCGGCCACCGGGCGGTGGTGGTTCCCACCCCCTGGGGCAACCTGGGTCTGACCGTCTGCTACGACCTGCGCTTCCCTGCTTTGTACCAACATCTGCGTCGTCTTGGGGCCGACATCATCGTCGTTCCCTCCGCCTTCACCCGCACCACCACCCGCGCCCATTGGGAGCTGCTCATTCGAGCCCGCGCCATCGAAAACCAGTGCCTTGTCATTGCACCCAACCAGGCGGGAACCCACCCCGGTAACCGCCACACCGGCGGACACAGCATGGTGGTCGACGCCTGGGGCCGGGTGCTGGGGGAGGGGGACGAAGAGAACGAGGGGGTGATCACCGCCATCTTCGACCCCATCGAACAATCCGACATCCGCCGCCGCATGCCGGTGCTGGAACATCGCGGTCTGTTCGACGACACGGGGGCCCAGGGGTAAGGGAGGGAGCCCCGTGGATCGCCAAGCCCACTGGCAGCAGGTCTATACCGACAAGGCCCCCGATCAGGTGATTTGGTATCAGTCCGAGCCGACCTTGTCGCTGGAGTTGATCGCGGCTGCCGGGCTTCCCCCCAGGGCCGCCGTTCTCGATGTCGGGGGGGGCGCTTCACGGCTGGCGGGGCGGTTGCTCGATTGGGGCTATCGCCCCGCCGTGCTCGACATCGCCGCCGCCCTCGAACAAACCCGTCGGGGGTTGGGGGGGCGGGCCGATCAGGTGGCGTGGTTTGAGTTCGACATCACCACCTTCCATCCCCCCCATCGTTTTGACCTGTGGCATGACCGGGCGGTCTTCCACTTTCCGACCGATCCCGCCGACCGGGCCGCCTACCTGGCGACCCTGGCCCGCACCCTGAACCCTGGGGGGCAGGTGGTGATGGGCGCCTTCGCCCTCGATGGCCCCACGAAATGCAGCGGCCTTGAGATCGTGCAATACGACGCCCCCAAACTGCTGGCGACCCTGGGCGAGCGCTTCGAACGGCTTGAAGAGCGGCGCGAGGAACACACCACCCCCGGCGGCGGGATTCAGAACTTCGGCTTCTATCGCTTGCGCTGGCTGGGGGCGTGATGGGGGCCGCCCGCCTGTTTTGGTTGCAATCGGGGGGGTGTGGCGGCTGCACCATGTCGTGGTTGTGTCAGGAGGATCCCGATCTTTCGGACACCCTGGCGGCGGCGGGGATTGAGCTGCTCTGGCATCCGGCGTTGTCGGAGGCCAGCGGCGAGCAGACCTTGGCGATGCTGGAGCAAGCGGCGACCGAGGGGGTCGACATCCTCTGTGTCGAGGGGGCGATTCCCCGGGGGCCGGGGGGGAGCGGTCGATTCCACCGTTTTGCCGGAGCGACCATGCTCGATTGGATCGAGCGGCTGGCCCCCAAGGCTCGCCATGTGGTGGCGGTCGGCAGCTGCGCCGCCTTCGGGGGGATCACCAGCGGCGGTGGTAATCCCAGCGATGCCGCCGGGTTGCAATACCTGGTCGAGGAGGCGGGGGGGATTCTGGGGGGTGATTTTCGCAGCCGCGCCGGATTGCCTGTGGTCAACGTGGCCGGATGCCCGACCCACCCCGAGTGGGTGAGCCAGACCCTGGCGCTGCTGGCGGCGGGCAATCTGACCTTGGACGACCTCGACCCCCTCAACCGCCCCCGTTTCTACGCCGATGTGCTGGCCCACCACGGCTGCCCCCGCAACGAATACTACGAATACAAGGCCAGCGCCGAATTCGCAGGGCAGCTCGGTTGTTTGATGGAGCACCTGGGCTGCGTCGGCACCCAGGCCCACGCCGACTGCAACGTGCGGGGCTGGAACGGCGGCAACAGTTGCATCGACGCCGGAACCCCCTGCATCCACTGCACCGCCCCCGGGTTTGAAGCGCCCGGCCACCCCTTCATGCAGACCCCGAAGATCGCCGGAATCCCAGTGGGGCTGCCCACCGACATGCCCAAGGCCTGGTTCGTGGCGCTGGCAAGCTTGGCCAAGTCGGCCACCCCAGCCCGATTGCGCAACAACGCCCGCAAGGACCGGGTGGTGACCCCGCCGTCGGTGAAATCGACGCGGCGCAGATGAAGCCGAGAGATGCCTTTGACTTTACTTACCTCTCCTCAACAGAGCCCCCCATGACCCGTCGCATCGAAATCGGTCCCATCAACCGCGTCGAAGGGGATGTGCAGGTCGCCCTTGATCTCGACGGCTCGGTGGTGCGCCGCGCCGAGGTTTCGGCGGGGCTTTATCGCGGCTTCGAGCAGATGTTGCCGGGCCGCTCCCCCGGCGACGCCCTGGTCTACACCCCCCGCATTTGCGGCATTTGTTCGATCTCCCAATCGCTGGCCTGCGTGGCCGCCCTTGAGGCCGCCGCCAACCTTCGGCCCGTCCCCAATGGCCTTGAAATCCGCCGCATCCTCCACGGCGCCGAAAACCTTGCCGACCATCTGAGCCACTTCTACCTCTTCTTCATGCCCGATTTCGCTCGCGATGCTTATGCCGGCCGCCCCTGGCATATCCAGGCGGTGCGCCGTTTCAAAAGCAGCGTCGGCGAAGGGGGTCGGGGGTGGTTGGCGGCACGGGCGCAATGGCTGCACATGGTCGGGATGCTGGCAGGCCATTGGCCCCACACCCTGGTGTTCCAGTTGGGGGGGGTAAGCCGGGCGGTCGACAAAACCGAGATCCAAAAAGCCCGGGGATTGATCGCGGGGCTGCGCCGTTTTTTAGAACGCGAGCTCTTCGCCCTGCCGCTGGAACAGGTCGCCGCCTGGCGCTGTCGGGCCGATCTGGAGGGGTACAGGTGGCGAGGGCAGGGAGACTTCGCCCTGTTTTTGCAGGCCGCCGCCGATCTCGATTTGGCAGCGACCGGAGGATGGCCGGAGTGGCGGCTGGGCAGCGGCGGGGCTTATCCCGGGTCGGAGGGGGTGGCCTGGCCCGCCGGGGTTTGGAGCGGTGCGGGGGCGGCCCCGTTTGATCCCGACGCGATTGTGGAGTCGACCGCCCATGCCTGGTTGGCGGGGGAGGGGGACTTGCCCCCCGCGCGAGGGCTCACCCGTCCCGATGCCGACAAGGCGGAAGGCTACACCTGGAGCAAAGCGCCCCGCTTGAATGGGCGACCGCTGGAGGTCGGCGCTTTGGCCCGCCAGGCGGTGGCGGGTCAGCCGTTGATCCGCGATCTGCTGGCCGGGGGCGCCCCCTCGGTCGCCGCCCGCATCGTCGCCCGGATGATGGAGGTCGCCCAGTTGCCGGGGCTGATGCTCCAATGGCTCGACCGGATCGATCCCGAGGCCCCCTTTATCCAGCATCACGACTGGCCGGTCGAGGGGCGCGGGGTCGGGCTGGTCGAGGCGGCGCGGGGCGGTTTGGGGCATTGGGTCGCCATCGAGGCGGGCAAGATCGCCGCCTACCAAATCGTCGCCCCCACCACCTGGAACTTCAGCCCCCGCGACGGGCAGGGGGTTCCGGGGCCGCTGGAGCAGGCGTTGGAGGGGGTCGAGGCCGAGGGGGAGACGGGGCGGCTGCGGGTGCAACAGGTGGTACGCGCCTTCGATCCCTGCATGGTTTGCACCGTCCATTAAAGAGACGCTGATTAAAGGCATCCCGCCTTTTTCAGCGACGCTTCGCAAAAACCAAAAGTAGGCGCCTTGAGGCGATGTGGTTTTTGCTTCGCTTTCAAAATCAGTCGCTGGCGTTCCTGATTTTGGCGACCCATCCCTGGGTCGCTCGGAAGCGCTATTAAATCAGCGCTTCCTTAAGCAGCTTTGGGCGTACTCAATTTGCGGGGTGACGGTCCCAGCCGAATCCGCCACACTGGCAGCAGATTACAGGAATGTAATGTTGATCCCTCTTTCGTTGAGCGAGCGATGCCATGCGCAAAACCACCTCCGGAGCCGGCTCCCAACAGGCCGAACGTCGAAAGAAGATCGGCGAATTTCTTGTTGAGCAGGGCATTTTAGAGACCCAGGAGCTTGAGGAGCTGGCCGATCAGCAGCGGCGCGACACCTCGGCGGCCCCCAAACGGTTGGTTTCGCTGGCGGTGGAGCAGGGGATTATGGATCGCCCCACGGCGGCCAAGGTGTTGGGGCAATACTTCGGATTGCCGGGGGTTGTGCTTAAGGACCGCACCTTCGATCCCAACCTCGTCCCCTTGTTGACCCTTGAGATGATGTACGAAGGGCGCTACGTGCCGCTGGACGCCACCGATCGCTTCATCTTTGTGGCGATGAGCAATCCCGACGACATGGAGACGATCAGCTGGATCGAGCTCTCCACCAGCAAACGGGTGCGGGCCATGGTCGCCCTGGACGACGACATCCTGCAGGCGGTGCGGGCCAAGATGGAAGAGAAGGCGCGGGAGGAGCTCGGCATGGGCAGCGCGGGCTTCAGCTTCGACAGCGAGGTGTTGATCCGCGCCCGTATTCCCGGCGCCACCCCTCCTGCCCCCACCCAAAAAGGGGACAAGCCCCCCCCGGCACCCTCTCCTATCGAGGCGTCCGCCCCGGTCGAATCCATCCAGATCGAGGAGCCCCCCAAAGACAAGGGGGCCAAAGCCGTCCGTGTTGCCCCGTTGCCCCCCGAGTCCGAAATCGAGGTCGAGATCGACATCGAGATGACGCCGGTTGCCCGCCCCCAACCTGCGGCTAAATCGCCCGATGTGACGGTACTGCAAGAGGCGTTGACCGCCGCCAACGAACGGATCGCCTCTCTCGAATACCGCATGCAATTGCTGGAGCTGGTGGTAGCCCAGGTGATGGAGCATTTGTCGCAGGAGGAGGGGGCCTAGGAGTCTGTCGGACTTGAGATCGTCCTACTCGGCAATTGCTCCTGCATTGCGCTACCTCCTGCATCCATGCAGTCGTGCGCCGGCGGGTAATCGGTCCAAATTCCCCCGGTTTTTCGTCACATAGCCACCACTATGATCCTCAAAACCGTGAAAATTTGGCCTCGATTCCCCACTCGGCTCGCTACGGACGCTCAAGCCCGACAGACTCCTAGCGTTCTTGGTGGACGACCCCACCCTTCACCTTGGCCCCTATCTACGACATGTTGCCCATGGCCCTAGCCCCCCTTCCCTCCGGCTACATCCCCGAAACCCTTCCCCCCCCTGAAAACAGGGACGATCCCCCCACCCATTTTGCAGCCGATGATCCTGTTGGCGCGCCGATATTGGTCGATGGTCGCAGACCATCCCGACGTGGGGGATGATGTGCGCGATCTGGCGCGACAGCGGGTTGCTGTATTGGGGGAACGTCGATGGATTCGGCGTCTGTCCGTGACCCATGGAGGGGTCGCCAAAACCAGGAACGGCCGCGATTGTTTTTGCGAGCGCCGCAAAATCACGCTGCCTCAGGGCGCCTTACGTTTGGTTTTTGAGAAGTGCTGCTGGAAAAGGCAGAAGGCCTATTCAGCGTTCCCCTAAGAGGCGCTAAATCGAGCAAAAGGGGCTCACTTTTTCTTCCTATTGTGTGCCGAGGCACAATTTGCGTCCCTCCAACGGTTGACCCCCCCCATGCCGGTCCGTATCGTTCCGGCCCGGCCACAGGCCCAGGCTTGGAACCGGGAAAAACCGGCATAAATCACACAGGTTACCCTCCCCCAAGGATCCCCCGACCGTGACCTTCCAATCGCTGATCCTGGCGCTGCAACGCTACTGGGCCGAGCAGGGGTGTCTGCTCCTTCAGCCTTACGACAGCGAAGTCGGAGCCGGCACGTTCCACCCCGCCACCTTCCTGCGCGCCCTGGGTCCCGAGCCCTGGCGGGCCGCCTATGTGCAGCCCTCGCGCCGCCCCAAAGATGGCCGCTACGGCGATAACCCCAACCGGCTTCAGCACTACTACCAGTTTCAGGTCATCCTCAAGCCCTCCCCCGACGCCATTCAAGAGCTCTACCTGGGCAGCCTGCGCGCCATTGGGATCGATCCCCTGGCCCACGACATCCGCTTCGTCGAAGACGACTGGGAGTCCCCCACCCTGGGCGCCTGGGGTTTGGGTTGGGAGGTGTGGCTCGACGGCATGGAGGTCACCCAGTTCACCTACTTCCAGCAGTGTGGTGGCATCGACCTCGACCCGATCAGCGGCGAGATCACCTACGGGCTGGAGCGGCTGGCGATGTACCTGCAAGGGGTCGACAACGTCTATGACCTCAAGTGGAACGAAACCACCACCTACGGCGAGGTCGCCCATCAGCTTGAGGTCGAGGGCTCCGGCTTCAACTTCGAGCAGGCCAACGTCGCGATGCTTTTCGGTTTGTTCGATCGGTTCGAGGGTGAGTGCGAGCGGTTGTGCGAACAGGGGATGGCGCTGCCTGCCTACGACTACTGCATGAAATCCTCCCATGCCTTCAATCTGCTCGATGCCCGCGGTGCGATTTCGGTGACCGAGCGGGCCCGCTTCATTGGACGGGTGCGCCGCTTGGCGCGGATGTGCGCCGCCCGCTACCTGCAAAGCCGCGAAGAGCTGGGCTTCCCCATGCTGGCCCACCAGGGGGTGGCTGAATGAATCGCACCTTCCTGCTCGAACTCGGGGTGGAGGAATTCCCCGCCAAGGTGGTCAGCCAGTCCTCACAAGCGCTGCGCGAGTCGATTGAAACGTTGTTGGGCCAAGAGGGAATCGGCTACGAGCACATCACTACGTTGGCCACCCCTCGCCGCATCGGGGTGTCGATTGCGGGGATGAGCCCCCGCCAGCCCGACCGCCGCATGGAAAAACTCGGCCCCGCCGTCGAGTCTGCCTTTGACTCAGACGGCCATCCAACCAAGGCGCTGCAAGGGTTCGCCCGAGGCCAAAAGGTTGAGGTCGCCGAGCTTGAGAAGATCGAGACCCCCAAAGGGATCTACATGGGGCGCAGCTGGATCGAGCCGGGCAAGGCGACCGCCGAGGTATTGGCTGCCGCGTTGCCGGGACTGATTCAGGCGATCCCCTTCCCCAAATCGATGCGCTGGGGCAACCATCGGCTGCGCTTCTGCCGCCCCCTGCACTGGATCGTTGCCCTGCTCGGCGACGAGGTGATCCCCTTCGAGCTGGAGATGGTCGCCGCCGGGCGGACCACCCGCGGCCACCGCTTCCTCGCCCCCACGCCGGTGCCACTGGTCCAGGCCGACGACTACCTGACGGCGATGGAGGCCGCCAAGGTGATGCCGGTCGAACTGGCCCGCCGCCAGAAGATCGCCGCCGACATCGCCCTGTGCGCCCAAGATGCAGGGGGGGTGCTGGTCGAGGACGAGGCGCTGCTCGAAGAGGTGACCAATCTGGTCGAATGGCCGGTGCCGGTCATCGGCCATGTCGATGGTCGGTTCATGGCGTTGCCCCGCGAGGTGCTGATGACCTCGATGCGCAGCCACCAGAAGTTCTTTGTGATCGAAGGCGGCGACGGCCATCTGCTGCCCCGTTTCATCACGGTCGCCAACCTTGAGTCGGATGCGATGGCGGCGATTCAGGCGGGCAACGAGCGGGTGCTGCGGGCGCGGCTGTCGGACGGCATGTTCTTCTTCGACCAGGACCGCAAACATCCCCTGTCGCATCGCATCGCCGGGCTGGAGGGGGTGACCTTCGCCAAGGGTTTGGGGAGCATGGCCGACAAGAGCGCACGGGTGCGCCGCTTGGCACCGCTGCTCGCCCCGGCGGTCGATGCCGCGTTCGGGGGTGCCTGCGAGGCGGCCGCCGACCGGGCCGCCGAGCTCGCCAAGGCCGACCTGCTCACCGAGATGGTCGGGGAGTTCCCCGAGTTGCAGGGGATCATGGGCGAGAAGTACGCCCGACACGACGGCGAGCCCGAGGCGGTGGCGGTGGCGCTGCGCGAGCAGTATTTGCCGACCGGCCGCGAGGATTCGGCCCTGCCCGCCACGGCGGCGGGGACGGTGCTGGCCCTGGCCGATCGCATCGACACCCTGGTCGGCGCCTTCGGTATCGGCATGCGTCCCACCGGGTCGCAGGATCCCTACGGTCTGCGCCGCGCAGCCCTCGGGGTGCTGCGCATCGTGTTGGCCGGATCGCTCCGCCTGAATCTGCGCAAGATCTTCGCCCATGCCATCGAGGGGTTCCCGGCGGGTATGTTGACGGTCGAGCCTCAAACCCTGAGCGACGACCTGACCGCCTTCGTGGCGGGGCGTTTGCCAGGGCTGTGGTCCCATCCCCAGGATGTCATCGCGGCGGCTTTGGCGGTGGTTGATGATGACCCGGTGTTGGTGCAGGCGCGGGTTGAGGCGCTGTCGGCCTTTCGGGCTGGCGAAGCGGCGGCGAGCCTGGCTGCGGCCCACAAGCGGATCCACAACATCCTGGCCAAGGCGGTGGATGAGCCCAAACGGCTGCCCCACGAGGGGGAGCAGGGTCTAGAGGCCGAGGAGGGGGCGCTGCTCGATGCGGTGGTCGCCCTGGGGGCCCAAATTGAAGAGGCGGTTTCGGGGCAGGCGTGGGTCGATGCCTTAACCTTGACCGCGCAATTTCGGGAGCCGGTCGACCGGTTCTTCGATACCATTTTGGTGATGGCCGAGGAGCCATCGGTGCGGTCGCGTCGTTTGGGGCTTCTGGCCGAGATCCACGGTTTGTTCCGGCTGGTGGGCGACATCGCCCTGCTCGACGTCGCGGCCGAAGTGGCCTAAACCCAATCCATTCAAACATTTTTTGATCTTTTGGTAGACGGACCGATCGCCTTCGTGCGAAGGGGGAGTCATGGCGAACAAGATGGTTTATTACTACGGTGGCGCAGTTGCCGAGGGCGACGCCTCCATGAAGAACCTGCTGGGGGGCAAGGGGGCCAACCTGGCCGAGATGGCCACGCTCGGCATACCGGTTCCCGCCGGTTTCACCATCACCACCGAGATCTGCACCGCCTACTACGACAATAACCGCCAGTACCCCGCCGGGCTGGAATCTGAGGTCGACGCCGCCATGGCCCGTGTCGAGGCCGAGATGGGGGCTAAATTCGGCGACGCCGAAAATCCCCTGCTGGTTTCGGTGCGCTCCGGCGCCCGGGTGTCAATGCCCGGCATGATGGACACCGTTCTCAACCTGGGTATGAACGACACCACGGTGCAGGGGGTGATTAAGCAATCGGGCAACGAGCGTTTCGCCTGGGATTCCTACCGCCGCTTTTTGCAGATGTTTGGCGACGTGGTGCTGGAGGTCGATCACCACCACTTCGAACACGCCCTTGAGTCTTTGAAAAAAGCCCGCGGCGTGGCGCTCGATACCGAGTTGTCTGCCGAAGATATGAAGGGGCTGGTCGCCACCTTCAAAGGGATCATCGAAAACAAAACCGGCAAGCCCTTCCCCGAGTCTCCGAAAGAGCAGCTCTGGGCCGCCGTCGGCGCCGTCTTCAATTCGTGGATGAACGACCGGGCCATCACCTATCGCCGCCTGCACGACATCCCCGAGTCCTGGGGTACCGCCGTGAGCGTCTGCGCCATGGTCTTCGGCAACATGGGCGACGACTGCGCCACCGGGGTGGCCTTCACCCGCGACCCCTCCACCGGCGAGCACGTCTTCTTCGGCGAATTCCTCATCAACGCCCAGGGCGAGGATGTGGTGGCCGGCATCCGCACCCCCCAGCAGATCACCCAGGCCGGTAGTCGGGAATGGGCCCTTTCGAACAGCGTGCCCGAGGTCGACCGCAAGAGCCGCTTCCCCTCGCTGGAAGAGGCGATGCCCGAGGTCTTCGGCGAGTTGGTGACCGTCTACAAGCGGCTTGAAAACCACTACCGCGACATGCAGGACATCGAGTTCACCATCCAGAAAAACCGCCTCTGGTTGCTGCAAACCCGCAACGGCAAGCGGACCATCCGGGCCGGGGTGAAGATCGCCGTCGACATGGTCGACGAGGGGATGATCACCAAAGAGCAGGCGGTGGCCCGCATTGAGCCCGAGCGGCTTGATCAACTGCTGCACCCTACCTTGGACCCCAACGCCGAGAAGAAGGTGATCGCCCGCGGTCTGCCCGCATCCCCCGGCGCCGCCACCGGTAAGGTGGTCTTCCACGCCGATGACGCCATGGAGTGGGCCGAGAAGGGTGAAAGCGTCATTCTGGTCCGCATCGAGACCAGCCCCGAAGACATCCACGGCATGCACGCCGCCCAGGGAATTTTGACCGCCCGCGGCGGCACCACCTCCCACGCGGCGGTGGTCGCCCGCGGCATGGGGCGTTGCTGCGTCTCGGGCTGCGGCGAGATCCAGATCGACTACGAATCCGAGCTGTTCAACGTCGGTTACATCTCCGTCAACAAGGGCGACTGGATCACCCTGGACGGCTCGACCGGCGAGATCATGCTGGGCCGGGTTCCCACCCGCTCCCCAGAGCTTTCGGGCGAGTTCGGTCGTTTGATGGGCTGGGTCGACGAGATCCGCCGTTTGAAGGTGCGCACCAATGCCGACACCCCCCACGATGCCGAGGTGGCACGTAGTTTTGGCGCCGAGGGAATCGGCCTATGCCGGACCGAGCACATGTTCTTCGACGGCGACCGCATCACCGCCGTGCGCGAGATGATTCTGGCCGACGACGTGGCGGGTCGCCGTAAGGCGCTCGACAAGCTGCTGCCGATGCAGCGCGAGGATTTCAGCGGCATCTTCAAGGCGATGAAGGGTTACCCCTGCACCATCCGCCTGCTCGATCCCCCGCTGCACGAGTTCCTTCCCCACACCGACGAAGAGATCGCCGAGGTAGCCCGGGCCAGCGGCGCGATGAAAGAAAAACTCAAAGAAAAGGTCGCTGCCCTGCACGAGTTCAACCCGATGCTTGGACATCGCGGTTGCCGTCTGGCGATTACCTACCCCGAGATCTACGAAATGCAGGTCCGCGCCATCATGGAGGCTGCCTGCGAGCTGGTAAAAAACGATGGGTTCAGCATCGTTCCCGAGATCATGATCCCCCTGGTGGGCAAGCAGTCCGAACTGGCGCTGCTGAAAAAACAGGCGGTGGCGGTGGCCGACCAGGTGCTGCGTGAGACCGGGGTCGAGGTGACCTACATGATCGGCACCATGATCGAGCTGCCCCGCGCCGCAGTGACCGCCGACGAGATTGCGCACGAGGCGCAGTTCTTCAGCTTCGGCACCAACGATCTGACCCAGACCAGCCTGGGGATCTCCCGCGACGACGCCGGTTCGTTCCTCGGCGAATACGTCCGCAAGGGGATCTACGAAAAAGACCCCTTCGTCTCGATTGACGTGGGCGGAGTTGGCCAGCTGGTCAAGATGGGGATCGAAAGGGGGCGCGCCACCCGTCCCGACATCAAGCTGGGGGTCTGCGGCGAGCACGGAGGCGACCCCACCTCGGTGATGTTTTTCCATGCGGCCGGGCTCGATTATGTCTCGTGCAGCCCCTTCCGGGTGCCGATCACACGTCTCGCCGCCGCTCAAGCGGTGCTGGCTGAAAAGAAATAACCAAGTCGGTGGTGGACAGCGAAAAAGGCCGGCATTGCCGGCCTTTTTCATGCGGCGGGTTGAATCAAAGAGGGTCGATTCATGGGGCTGTGGAGCAAGCTCAAAAGCGGACTTACCAAGACCCGCGCCCAGTTGGGGGGCGGGTTGGGGCGGCTTATCGGGCGCAAACCGGTCGATGCCTCGATTTTGAACGACCTGGAAGACCACCTGATTATGGCCGACATGGGGGTGGCGACGGTCGAGCGGTTGATGGAAAAGGTTCGCCGTGCGGCGAAGAAAGATCCCACCCCCGAGGCGGTTTCTCGGGTGTTGCGCCAAGAACTGATCGCTATTCTCAAACCGTTGGAGCGCCCCTTTTTGCAGGAGCGCCATCATCGCCCCCATGTGGCGATGATGGTGGGAATCAACGGTGCCGGAAAAACCACCACCCTGGGTAAATTGGCCCGCCGGTACCAGGGTGAGGGGCTCAAGGTGATGTTGGCCGCCGGCGATACCTTTCGGGCGGCGGCGACCGAACAATTGGTGGTTTGGGGGGAGCGGGCCGGGGTACCGGTGATCCGCCAGGGGCAGGGCGCCGATTCGGCGGCGGTCGCCTTCGATGCCCTGGAGTCGGCCCAAAAGCGGGGGATCGAACTGCTGTTGATCGACACCGCTGGGCGGTTGCATACCCAGGGGGGGCTGATGGAGGAACTGAAAAAAGTGGGACGGGTTCTCAAACGGCTCGATCCCGAGGCGCCCCACGACACCCTGCTGGTGCTCGATGCCACCATCGGCCAGAACGCCCTGCGTCAGGCCCGCGCCTTCCACGAGGCGACCCCGGTCACCGGTTTGGTGGTGACCAAACTCGACGGCACCGCCAAGGGTGGGGTGGTGGTCTCGATTGCCGAAGAGCTCAAGATTCCCATCGCCTTCATCGGGGTGGGGGAGGGGGTCGAGGATTTGCGCCCCTTCGATGCCGAGGGGTATGTCGAGGCGCTGTTCAGCGACGACTGAACCGCTGTCTTTATGCAGGAGGTGTCCCGTGTCCGACGACATTCAAGATTTGGCGGGCGACCCCGCCGGTTTGGCCGCCCTGTCCGGACGTTATGTGCGGTTGAACAACGGAAAGCTCGGCTTGGTGCGGGCCTATGTGGCCGAAGAGGATGCCCTGGCGGTCGAGCTGCTGCACGAGGTCTCGTTACAGACCGATACCCACGGTCGACCCCGGCGCTACGCCCCTCACGTGAGCCATGTCTACATTCATCGCAAAGACGGGGCACTTTCCGACGAGTTTTTGGGATTGGAAATCGTCAACGCGGGGCAAGTGGTTAATATTGGCCGATTTTGACGGAATTGTTATTGGACATCGCAGTCTGCCCGTCACTAGGATTCGCCGCGATTTGAAATTGGACGAAATCCCTTGGGTTTTACCTCTTTCCATTTTTTTCACACAGGAGTGATCCATGCTCATTCTCACCCGGCGCAACGGCGAAAGCCTGATGATTGGTGACGACGTCAAAATCACCATCTTGGGCATCAAGGGCAACCAGGTTCGTATCGGCATCGATGCCCCCCGCGAAGTGGAAGTCCATCGCGAGGAGATCTACGAGCGCATCAAACGTGAAAACACCACCTCCGGTCCCGTCGACGACGAGGATTTGGCGGTGATGGATCGTCTGTTCGGGGATTGAACTTCCCGCAGCATAGACGCCCCAAGAGAGCCCCCGGCCTAGGTCGGGGGCTTTTTTTTGGCGGACGCCGATGCGGCGACGCTGGCGCGCAAACCGTTTGAGGTGGTTATGACCGGGCAAAATCGGGCGATTCCCGCCGAGTTGCATGTTTATTCCGAGCACAAGAGGCTCGAAGTCGTCTGGCAGGATGGGGCGCAAAGCCGCTTCGGCTACGAGCTGCTGCGGGTCGAATGCCCCTGTGCCGATTGCAAAGGGCACACCCCCGACCAGGCCCAAGTCATCACCGGCAAACAGGATGTCGGCATCACCGACTTCATTCCGGTGGGCAACTACGCCATTCAGATGGTCTTCGACGATGGCCACGATTCGGGGCTGTTTTCGTGGGATTACCTGCGACAGCTGCACGAGCGGTTTTCTACCGTGCGGGGGGTCTCGTGATTCGGGCAGTCATCCTCGATTGGGACGGCACCGTCTCCGACAGCCGGGCGATCATCGTCGAGGCGCTACGGCGTGCGCTCGAAGAGGCCGGGGCGCCGCTACAGCCCGAAGAGAAGCTCGCCTCGATCATCGGTCTGAGTCTGCCCCAAGCGATGGCGACCCTGATTCCCGAGGGGGATCGGGCGTTGCACCAGCGGGCGGGGGAGGGGTACAAGCACCACTTTCGCCTTCTGTCTCAGGGGGGGGTGCCCCTGTTTCCCGGCGTGTTGGAGTCGGTCAAGCGGCTGGCCGAGGCGGGGTATCGCATCGGGGTGGCGACCGGAAAATCGCGGGCCGGGCTCGACCGGGCTTTGCATGAGACCGGGTTGGGCGCCTATGTGGCCGCCAGCCGATGCAGCTGTGAGTGCCCCTCCAAACCCGATCCGGCGATGTTGTACGAGGTACTGGCCGAGCTTGATGTCGCCCCGGCCCATGCGGCGATGGTGGGCGACACCACCTACGACATGGCGATGGGCCGTTCGGCGGGGACCCGTCTGCTGGCGGTGACCTATGGGGTCCATCCCCCCGAAATGCTCGCCCCCTATCTGCCCGAAATGTGGCTGGAAACCCCTGCTCGCCTTGCCGAGGCGATCTTGGAAATGCAAACTCCTTCGTCCTGATCGAGGGGCCAGAGGAGGAAGTCCGAATGATGATTAAAAAGATTATGTTGGTTGAGGATTCCGAAACCACGCTACAGATGGTTTCGTACCTGTTGACCCAGGACGGTCACGAAGTATTGATGGCCCGCGACGGCAACGAGGCAATGGGGATTCTCGCCACCGAGCGTCCCGATTTGATCATCTCGGACATCATGATGCCCAACATGGACGGCTACGCTTTTTACGAGGCGGTGCGCGACCAACGTCGTTTTAGTGTCACCCCGTTTATTTTTCTTTCGGCCCGCGAAGAGCTTCCCGACCGAGTCGACGCCCTGCTCAAGGGGGTCGACGACTACATCACCAAGCCGATTGAGCCCCAGGAGTTCATCGCCCGCATCCGTACCGCCCTGCGCCGCTCCGAGCGGTTTTACTCGTTGTACCCGCTCGATCCAATCACTCAGGTGGCCAAGTACGAGACCTTCCATGAGCGTCTCAAACAAGAGATGGAGCGTTGTGTGCGCTTCCAGCGCCCCTTCGTGATCGCCGGCTTCGGCGTCGATCAAATCCAGACCTACAAGAAGATGCACGGCGACTGGGTGGTCGACTTCTTGATGGAGAAGGTGGCCGAGTTCATCAAAGCCCGGGTGCGCAAGCTTGATCTGCTCGGACGGGTCGGTCCCGAGATCTTTGCCCTGATTCTGCCCGAGACCAACGAGGAGGATGCGCGCATCTTCTTCGAACGTTTGAAGGTTGAACTGGGCAACATCAACTTTATGCATCCCCGCCTCGAAAAGCGGTTGGAGGCAAGTTTGAACTACTCGATCCTGACCGGATGCGATGCGGTGAAGGAGGCCCAAACCGCCGAGGCGCTCATCGCCCGCTCCACGCAGGCTCTGCAACGTCGCTGGTGACCCCCCTTCCCCGATCCCAATCTGCAACGCGCCGCCCCCCTTCCGGACCGGGAGGGGTGCGGATCATCGCGGGCACGTTCCGCGGCCGCCTGCTTCAGGTGCCCAGCAGCGGGGTGCGCCCCACCTCTTCGCGTGCCCGCGAGGCGCTGTTTTCTCGCCTGGGAAATCTGCACGATCTGCGGGTGCTCGACCTCTATTGCGGCTCCGGCGTGTTGGGGGCCGAAGCCCTGTCGCGTGGGGCCGCCCACACCCTGTTTGTCGACCGCAATCCCCGCCAGCTTGCCGTCCTGACCCAAACCCTTGAGCAATGGGGGGTCGGCCGAGCCCACTTTCGCACCCTGCCCCTTGAACTGCCCGGCGGTCTGCGCGCCCTGGGGGGCGAGCGCTTCGATCTGATCCTGCTCGACCCCCCTTATGGCACCGGACTGCTGCAACAAACCCTGCCCCTGTTAGCCCCTTTGCTTCATCCCGATGGGCGCATCGCCGCCGAACACCCCTCCACCGAAACCCTGGAGGGGGGCGACACCCGTCGCTACGGATCAAGCTGCATCACTGTATGGGAAGCGTCATGGCTTTAACTGCGGTTTACCCCGGCACCTTCGACCCCATCACTCGGGGGCATTCCGATCTGATCGAACGGGGCAGTGGATTGTTCGAGCGACTGGTGGTTGCAGTGGCCGAAAACCCCAAAAAATCGCCCCTGTTTTCGTTCGACGAGCGGGTCGAAATGGTGCGTGAGGTGACCGGGCACCTGCCCAACGTCGAGGTGATGGCCTTCTCGGGACTGCTGACCCGTTTCGTCGAGGAGATCGACGGCAACGTGATCCTGCGGGGCTTGAGGGCGATCTCCGACTTCGAATACGAATTCCAGATGGCTTCGATGAATCGCAAACAGCCCTCCCATGTCGAGACCGTCTTCCTCATGACCGGCGAGTCCTACACCTACCTCTCCAGCCGCTTTGTCAAAGAGATCGGCCGGATGGGGGGGGAGATCGACTTCTACGTCCACCCCGAGGTGGCGCGCCGTCTTTTGGCCAAGTTGGGGGAGGGGCAAGCGTGACCCTGGCGTCGATACAGGTGGTGGAGGCGACTAACCATTCCGCTGCGCAGCCTCAAGCAGAGGACGCGCCAACGGCTCGAACTAAAAAAGGGGTGTTGATTCGCTCCTTTGGCTGCCAGATGAACGTCTATGACTCTCAGCGCATTGAGGCAATGGCGGTGGGCAGGCTGGGGCTGGAGCCGACCGAAGACCCCGCCAGCGCCGACCTGATTGTTTTGAACACCTGTTCGGTGCGCGATAAGGCCGAACAAAAGGTCTATTCCGAGCTTGGGCGGCTGCGCACGCTCAAAGAGGCCAACCCCGACCTGGTGATTGCGGTGGCCGGCTGTGTCGCCCAACAAGAGGGGGAGGCGATCCAAAAGCGGGCCCCCTATGTCGACATCGTTGTCGGTCCCCAATCGCTGCATCACCTAGAGGCGATGGTGGCCCAGGTACGGCGCGACCGAGTGAAAGCCTCCGACCTGCGCCTCGATGAGATCGCCAAGTTCGACGCCCTGCCCGAGGCCAAAGCCGAAGGGCCGACCGCCTTCGTGACGGTGATGGAGGGGTGCGACAAGTTCTGCACCTTCTGTATTGTCCCCTACACCCGCGGTCCCGAGATCAGCCGTCCGGTCGAAGACATCGAGTCCGAGGTGCGGCGCCTGATCGCCCAGGGGGTAATCGAGGTGACCCTTCTGGGGCAGAACGTCAACGCCTACCGCGGTCAAGACAGTGAGGGGACCGAATACAACCTGGCGCTGCTGCTACGCCGTCTTTCACTGCTCAACGGCCTCAAACGGCTGCGTTTCACCACCAGTTATCCCTCCGAGGTCGACCAAGATCTGATCGAGGCCTTCGCCGAGCTGCCGTTGCTGGCCCCCTTTCTGCACCTGCCGGTGCAGAGTGGCTCCGACGCCGTGCTGGCCAAGATGAAGCGCAACCACACCGCCGCCGAATACCGCGATCTGGTTCGCCGTCTGCGTGAGGCACGTCCCGATCTGGCGCTCTCCTCCGACTTCATCGTCGGTTTTCCTGGGGAAAGCGACGCCGATTTCGAGGCGACCCTGGCCCTGATCGACGCGGTCGGCTTCCATCACGCCTACTCCTTCAAATACTCCCCACGCCCCGGCACCCCCGCCGCCCGTATCGAGGACGACGTTCCCGAAAAGGTGAAAGAGGAGCGGCTGGCCCGGGTGCAAGATCGGGTGAAGATTTATCAGCGCCAAGCGTTGGACAGCCGGGTGGGGGCGATTGAAGAGGTGGTGGTCGAGGGGTTCAACCGGGATGGCGATCTCTTCGGTCGCACCGCCCACAACTGGCCGATCCACTTTGCGGGCGCACACGATCTGATCGGCACCCTGGTGAAGGTGAAGGTGGTGCGGGCGTTGGGGAACTCTCTGCGGGGCGAGGTGGCGTCGTGAGTCCGTCGGGGGCGTTTGAGCGCCGTTTCGAGATTGGGAACATCGAGCACTGTCGCCAGCTGTGCGGCGAGCACGACCGCCATCTGGCCCGCATCGAAGAGGCTTTTGGGGTCACTATTCACGCCGTCGGCAATCGGTTAACCCTGATCGGCTCCGATGCCTCCATGGTCGACGGGGCGGTTCATACCCTCGAAAAGCTGCTGCGTTGGTTGCAAGAGGGGCGGGAGATCGAGATCGAAGCGGTCGATGATGCACTACGTTTTATTGGCGGCGAGGCGCTCCCCCCTATGGAGGACGGGGAGGCGGTGCTGCGCACCCGCAAACGCAAGGTCACCCCCCGCTCCCCCAGGCAGGAGGGATACATCCGGGCGCTGAAGAGCGCCACCGTCACCTTCGGGCTCGGCCCCGCCGGAACCGGCAAGACCTACATCGCCATGGCGGCTGCGGTCCACCATCTGCTGGCCCGCCAGGTTGATCGCATTATCTTGACCCGCCCGGCGGTCGAGGCGGGGGAGCGTCTGGGCTTTTTGCCCGGCTCGTTGCAAGAGAAGGTCGATCCCTACCTGCGCCCCCTATTCGACGCCCTGTACGACATGCTTGAGCCGGAGCGGGTCGAAAAACTCACCGAGCGCGGCGTCATCGAGGTCGCCCCGCTCGCCTTCATGCGTGGGCGCACCCTGAACAACGCCTACATCATTTTGGATGAGGCGCAGAACACGACCCCTGAGCAAATGAAGATGTTCCTAACCCGGATCGGCTACGCCTCCCGCGCTGCGGTGACCGGCGATCCCTCCCAGGTCGATCTTCCCAAGGGGCAACCTTCGGGGCTGGTCCACGCGGTGGCGGCATTGGAGGGGGTTGAGGGGGTGAATATGTGCCCGTTCGATCACCGTGATGTGGTCCGCCATCCGATCATCGAGCGGATCATCCAGGCCTACGACCGCTTCGAGCAGCAGGGGGGGCGGTCGTGAGCGTGAACGGCATTTTGCGGTTTCATCTCGATTACCAAACCTGCGATCCGGCCCACAACCCGGTCGACAAGGGGACCGCCCTGACCATCGTCAAGACGGTGCTGGCCGATCAAGCCGATCTGCCGCTGCTGCAAGCTTTGGTCGCTTCGGGGCAAGAGCTTGAGCTGGGGATTCAGGTCGTTGCCGACGCAGAGATGGCGACCCTCAACCGCGCCTACCGGGGCAAGGAGGGGGCGACCAATGTGTTGTCGTTCGCCATGAACGACGACGAGCCCCAACCCACCCCGATGCTGGGCGACATCGTCATCGCCCTGGGGGTGGTGCGGCGCGAGGCAACCGAATTCGGTTTGCCCCTGCTCGACCGCATGGCCCACATGATGGTACACGGGGTGCTCCACTTGCTGGGGTGGGATCACGAACGTAATGAGGTGGAGGCCGACGCTCAGGAGGCCGTCGAAGCGGCCATTCTTGAGCGACTTGGTTTTCGTATGGCCGAGGGATGAGGCGCGCGTCCGCCCCCCACGGCCCCTGTTTCGACGCAACGATGGAGGTCAACCGTTAGCCCCATGGAGGATCACCCTAGTCCTTCGCGGTTCGAGCTGCTCAACCTGCTCAAGCGACTGTTCCGCCGAGAAGAGTCGCCCGCCACCGAAGAGATCGGCGAGATGATTCAAGAGGCGACCGAAGCGGGGATCATCACCCCCGCCGCCGCCCGCATGATTGCCTCGCTGTTGGTTCTGCGCGGCCGCACGGTCCGGGAGGTTCTCACCCCCCGTTCCGAGATGGTCGCTTTTGCCATCGACACCCCGACCGACACCCTGCTTGCGGGGCTGGTCGAGTCGGCCCACTCCCGCTTCCCCATTTACGAGGGGGATCCCGACCACGTGAGCGGCATCCTGGCGGTGAAGGATCTGCTGCGCTTGGTAGGGGAGGGCAAGGGGCTGTCGGGTTGGCACAAACTGCTGCGCCCCGCCTTCTTCGTCCCTGAAACCAAGGGGATCGAGGAGCTGCTCGAAGAGATGCGTAATCAGCGCTTTCACATGGCGGTGGTGGTCGACGAATACGGCGGCATCGCAGGTCTAATTACCATCGAGGATCTGCTCGAAGAGATCGTCGGAGAAATCGCCGACGAGTACGACGAGGAGGACGACGAGCCCCGTATGGTCCCCGAGGGCCAGGGATGGCGGGTCGACGCCCGGCTCGATGTCGACGAGCTGCTCTCCGCCCTTGAAATCAAGCTAGAGCACCCCGATTACGAGACGGTGGGGGGGTTGATTTATCACCTGCTGGGCCGGATGCCCGAGGTAGGTGAAAAGCTCCCCTTTGAGCGTTTCGAGATCGAAATCGCCGAAATGGATGATCGCCGCATTTTGCAGGTGTTGATCCATCCGGTGAGCGGCGAATAAGGGCCTTTGGTGCCCCGTCTGCCCACCCCCTTGCTCGACCTGCTCTGGTTGAGCGCCGCCGCCCTAGCCTGGAGCTGCCCCGAGGGATGGCTGGCCCCTCTGGGTTGGGGGGGGGTGATCGTCTGGTGGCTGCGCCGCTGCTTTACCCCCCACGCGGCGTGGCTGCTCCTGGCGGCGCTCACCCTGCACGCCGCCACCGTTTGGCACTGGTTGGCCGCCACGCTGCACACCTACGCCCCCATGCCCTGGCTCCCAGCCTGGGGGATAACCCTGGTTTTTGGCGGTTATCTGGCCCTGTTTCCCCTGTTTTCGCTGCTGTTGCTGCGCCGCTTCGGGGACGGGGCCCGTGCGCTGACGTTGAGTGGGCTCGCGGTCGTCTTTTGGGGACTGGGGCAATTTGCCCAAGGGTGGCTCTTCACCGGGATTCCCTGGATGCCGGTCGAGACCGCTTGGGTCGATTGGCCGGTTCTTGCGGGGCTGCTGCCGATCCTGGGGGGGGAGGGGACGACCCTGCTGGTGCTGGCGTTGCTGGTGCTGGCGACCGCCCCCGGCGTTTGGGATCGCCTGCGCACTGTCCCTTTGGCGCTAGGGGGGGCGCTGCTGCTGGTCGGTTGGGGGGCAGGGGGGTGGGTCGATGCTCAGGCCGAGCGGGGCGAACCATTCTCGGTGGCGGTGGTGCAAGGCAACATCGCCCAGAATGAAAAATGGCGCCCCGGACGGGCCGACGAACTGGTCAAACATCACCTCGACCTGACTCCGGTCGATGCCGACTGGAGCGTTTGGGCCGAGACGGTCCTTCCCTTTTTCATCCTCGATGATGCCCGGCTGCTGCACGACCTCGAACAGGGGATCGCCGCACGGCAAACCCGCCTGATTCTGGGGGCGCCGGTGCGTAGTGAAGAGACCTTCCCGCCCGGCGACTTCCCCCCTTACCGCAACGGCATGTTGCTGTTCGATTCCGAAGGTCGCCCCGCTGGGCTCTACGGCAAGGTGCATTTGGTCCCCTTTGGGGAATATCTGCCCATGCCCGGGATCTTCGGGTTTTTGAACGGTTTTCAGATGGGGATTGGCGCCTACCACCCCTCCAAGATGGTCGACCGGGCGCTGCCACTGGGGCCGGGTCGTCCGGGGGGGCTGATCTGTTACGAGTCGATTTTCCCCGAGCTTTCGCGTGCTTGGGTGCGTCGAGGGGCCGACGTCTTGGTCAACATCACCAACGATGCCTGGTTTGGCATCTCCCAGGCCCCGTGGCAGCATTTGCAACACGCCCGGTTGCGGGCCGCCGAAAACCGTCGCTCCGTGGTGCGGGCCGCCAACACCGGCATTTCGGCTTTGATCGACGAACGGGGTGTGGTGACCGCATTGTTGCCACTTGAACGTCAAGGGGTGGTGCAGGGGTGGGTGAGCTCCCGGCGCGATACCGTCCCCTCGTTGTGGCTGGCTCCGACGCTAGAATACGGCTCGGCCCTGGCCGGTCTGATCTACCTACTGGCCGCCTGGTTACGCCGCCGTCGCTCCACCCCATGAAGGGAATGCCCATGTCATACAGCACATCCAGCCGTTGGATCCGAGCCGCCTGCCTCGGGATGCTCGGGTGGGGCTCTGCCGCTCCGGCCCAAGCGCTCGACCTTGAAAACCACAACAGTCTCTTCGAGGTGCTGGCCAGCGCCCGCCCCACGGCGGGAGCGGTCGAGGTCGACTTAAAGATGGCTGGGCGTGAGAACCTGGTGCTGCGGGTCGAGGGGGTCAACCAGAGTTACACCGGATGGACGGTTTCGGGGGTGGGGGTCGGCATCGACTGGCGCCACTACTGCTGGGAGGACCGCCGCGGCTTGGTTTATGACTTCGGCACCGACCTGATTCAGGCGACCATTCAGCCCAAAACCGGCAGCTCCGCCAAAAAATTCATCCCCTATGCCCATGCCGCCCTGGGTTACCGCTTCTGGTTCGACCTGTGCGACTGCGACGACCGGGGTACCTCCTATGTTCGCCACGACCCGACCGGCAGCACCGTCTATGTGGCGGCGGGGCTCAACGGCGCCCTGGTAACCCCCTCCGCCAACGGGGTCAACGTCCCCAAAGCCTCGTTGATGCCCTACGTGGTGCTGACCCTGGGCCATGCGTTCTAAGCACGGCCCCATCTCTCCACCCCCCGGTTTGCGGTTTCCCCTCCAAGCGCTGCTGCTTGATCGCGACGGTGTGCTCAACCTCGACCGCCCCGATTCGGTGCGCCGGGCCGACACCCTGATTCCCCTGCCCGGTGCCTTGAACGCCTTGGCCCGACTGCGCGCCCTCGGTTTGCCGCTGGTGGTGGTGAGCAATCAGGCCTGCATCGGACGGGGCTGGGTGAGTGAACAAGAGCAAGCACGGATTCATACCAAAACCATGGACTGGCTCGATCCTCAGCGCAGCGGCGCCGCCCACCTGTTGATTTGCCCCCATCCCCCCGAGGCGCGGTGCGACTGCCGCAAACCCAAGCCGGGGTTGCTGCGCCAAGCGCTGGAGATCGGCGGCTGGGCTCCCGACCGGGTGTTGATGGTGGGCGACGCTCCCCGCGACCTGGAGGCGGCAAAAGCCCTGGGTATTGCGGCGGTGCTGGTGCGTACCGGCAAAGGGCGGGGGAGTGAGATCAAGCTGGCCATGAACGACCTGCCCATCTTCGACGACTTGGCCCAGGTGGTCGAGGCGGTGACGGCATGGAGCCGGATGGAGGCAGTCGACCAACATGATGCGTAAGCGGGTTTGGGCAGTGGCGGTTCTGGCCTTGGGGGGGGCGGTGTTGCTGGTGGGAATCGCCCTGTTCTGGCGCCTGATTCCCTCACCCCAGGAGCAATCGCTGCAACCGCGCGATGCGGTGGTGGTGCTTACCGGCGACGCCGGGCGGCTGCAAACCGCCTATCGCCTGTGGCAACAGGGGGTGGCGGGTAGGTTGGTGATCTCGGGCTTGGGGGCGGGGATCACCACCGCCCAGGCGTTGACCGCCGCCGGGCTGCCGCTGGAGCGGGAGGGCGAGATCCTGGCCGACCATGCCCGCGATACCGCCGGGAATCTGGTCGAGGTGGTCGCCGCCCTGCGCCGCCTTGGTTTGACCTCGGCCTATCTGGTGACCTCCGACTACCACATCCCCCGGGTGATGCTGCTTTGGTCCCGGCTCAAGGGGGCCCGCCCCGAATTGAAACAGATCTCTTTGGTCCCCATGCCGGTGGCCACCGGGGTGCACCCATGGTCCCCCGCCGTCTTGGGCGAGTGCCTGTGGTTTCTGGGGGAGACCCTGCGTCCCATGCCCCCCTTTCCCAACGAATAACGAGCCTCCACGCCATGCTTTTGCTGCGATCCCTGATCTACAACCTCTTCCACTGGACGATCACCGTCTTCTACGCCGTGGCGATCATCCTGTGCTGGCCCCTGCCTTGGAAGATCCGCTGGCAGTTGGGAAGGGGCTGGTCGCTGGCCAATGTGGCGGCGCTGCGCATCTTGTGCGGCATCAAACTCGACGTGCAGGGGCTGGAGAACATCCCCGACCACCCGGTGGTGGTGGTCTCCAAGCATCAATCGGCCTGGGAGACGGTCGCCTTTCCGGTCTTTATGCCCCCCTTCAATTGGGTGCTGAAAAAGGAGCTGCTCTACATCCCCTTCTTTGGTCAGGCGTTGCTGGCGCTGGAGCAGATCGCCATCGACCGCTCGGCGGGGCGTCAGGCGCTGAAACAGCTCAACGACGAGGGGGGCAAGCGGATTGCGGCGGGGCGCTCGGTCACCATCTTTCCCGAGGGGACCCGGATCGCCCCCGGTCAAGTGGGCGATTACCAGATGGGGGGGATCTGGCTGGCCAAACATGCCGGTGTGCCGCTGCTCCCCATCGCCCACAACGCAGGTAAGGTCTGGCCCCGCAAAGGGTTCATCAAGCGGCCCGGTACGATCTCGGTGCGGATCGGCAAGGCGATTGCGCTGGATGGGAACAACAAGGCGATTCTGGCCAACGTGAAGGAGGCCATCGAGGGGATGATGGCGCAGTTGCCGCAGTGAATGGCGCAAGAGTACGTCGATGAACAAGCAAGACCGCTTCGAGCGCGATCTGCTCAAGGCCCGCAGCTTCATGAACGAGCGGCGCTTTCGCGAGGCCCACGAGCTGCTGCACCCCTGGCTGGGTTCATTCCCCGAATCGCCCGATCTGTTGCTTGGTCTGGGGATCGCCAGCGGTGAGGTCGGCGCCACCGCCGAGGCCAAAGCGCTGCTGGAGCGTTGCCACAAGCTGCGTCCCGATTGGGCCGAGCCTTTGGTCCATCTGGGGATTGCCCGTTTTCAAAGCGGCGACCACGAGGGGGCGATGGCGGCTTGGGCTCAGGCCGAACAGCGGGGCTCGCGCAATCCCGATCTGCACTACCACCTGGGGATCGCCTTCAGCGGTCAGGGGTGGTGGGACAAGGCGCTGGCCGCCTTCGATACCGCCATCGCCTGCCATCCCGGCCACTTCCCCGCCCGGCTCAACCGGGCCTGGGTGCTGGCGCAGGGGGCAAGGTTCGCCGAGGCCCGTCAGGCATTGGAAGAACTGCTGGAAGAGATCGGCGATCAGGCCGACCTGCTGCGCACACTGGCCATGGTTGCCACCGAGCAAGAGGACTTTGCCGCCGCCGCCACCGCCTTGGATCGTCTTCTCAAACTCGACCCCGATCGTTTGGATGCTTGGAGCAACCGGGCCTACATCGCCTTGAAGATGGATCAGCCCCAGGTGGCGCTGCCCGCCATCGAACGGGTGCTCGCCCGCCTGCCCCAAGACCCCGCCGCCCTGATCAATCGGGCCTGTTGGGAGCGGGATTATGGCGATGCGGCCAAGGTCGCTGCCATCCTCGACCCCCTGCTCGGCCAACAACTTCCCCCCTACGTGGTCGCCGCTGTCTCGGCCCTGCTGGGCAACGAAACCCAGCTGCGTGCGGCATTGGAGGCGGCCCAACACGAGGGGGGGGAGGCGGTGCTGCGGGCGGTGAAGCGGGATTTGCCCTTCAAGGGGTGGCTTGCGCGGTTGGGGTTGCTGTAACGGCTTGGCCGCCGCGTTCGCGGCCCTCCAACCCCGGTGTGAGGGAGGCCGCCTCCGAGGCCGAAGGCAAACCGAAGCGCGGCATTGAGCCAGGGTTGAGGCCGCTTTGCGAACCCCGGGATCGGTTTTTTTCTTCGGCGCCTTGAAACCTGTGCAGGGGTGGTGCTGCCCCCTTTCGACAGGTTCAGGAGGTGCCATCTGCACTCCCCCCCCCCAAAAAAACCTACCGAATCACCTTTAGCGTCGGTTTTTTCTTCCCTTTTTTATGGCACTCCCCCCTTTTTTAACATCGCCGCCGTGATCCCCCACAAGCACCGATAATGCCGGGCGATGGGGGGGCGGTTCGCTGGGGGCTTGTTCGGCCTCGGGGGCAACCTCAGGGGGGATGGAGGGGGGCATGTCGATGGGGACCGACTCCTCCCACACCGCGCCCCGGTCGACATCGGGGATGTAGGCGGCCCAGATCGCATCCCAGGGAAAAAAGCAGGGGGTCGGGATGCCGCCAAAAAAGAGGGTCGAGGCGACCCCATCCTCTTCGAACCGGATCGGGTTGGGGGCGCGCAGATTCAGAACGATGTGCAATCGCGGATCGCCCTGGTGCTGCGGGGGGACACGGACCCCATCCCGGCGGGCATCGAGCACGATCATCACCTTCCCCCCTTCGTGGAGCAGGTGTTCGATGGCCTGTTGCTTGGTGTGGTGGGGTTCCAAAGGCATGGGTTTGGTTTTCCGACGTGTCGTCCGGTTATTGGGCCGGGCCCGGGATCAGGGTGATGGCGTAGCGGTTGACCGAAGCCAAGGTATTGTCGATGGCCCTAAAAAACACCACAAAATCGCCACTTTCCCCCCCCGCCAGGGCGGGCCAGGGGGAGCGGGGATGGGTGGCGTGGTCGAGCCAGCGGGTGTAATGAACCATCTGCATTTGCAGTGGGGCGACCCCGTCCCAGGGTTCGGGCAAGATCTGAAGATGCTGCACGGTTTCCCCTTTGGCTCCGGTCAAAGTGACGTCGAGCCAGGGTAGGGGGTGGGGCTGACCATCCTTGTTGAGGATCTTGCCGCGGATGATGTAGAGGTCGCCCAGGTGTTCGGAGTGGATCAACTGCCCCTCGGGGATCCCGCTTCCCGATGGGCCGGTGACCGCTATTCCCTCAACGGCAACGGTGGGGGCCAACCCCAGCGAGGCCAAGGTGTCGGCGATGAGGGGCGAGGCAAAAACCGCATCGCGGTACATCCACCCCAATCCTCCCAGGGTCAGCGCAATCATGGCGACGCTGGCCCACCACCAACCCCGCCCCATCGGGGGGTGCTCCGCTTCGTCTTCCTCAACAGAAGAGGGTGATTGACGGTTTTCGACCTCCCATGGCTGTTCTTCGGGCAGGGGATCGAGACGGTCGGCCTCTTCGTGTTCCTGCGGCGCCACGTTCACCGCGGGGGAGGGCTTGGGTTGGGGCGGTTCGGGGGTGGCTGGGGGTGGGGGCGCGGGTTCCTCGGCGCTGCGCCGGGGCAGCACAAAATCGAAGGAGAGATCGCCCTCGGCATCGAGGCGGTGGCTCTGGGGGAAGACCTCTTGATGAAACAGCAAATCGCGGTGGGAGAGCTCCTCAGTCATCTGGTCGGCCTGGAGCTTGGCCAGCGCCTCATCCTCCTCTTTGCTAAAGGGTGAGGTGCGGAATGAGCCGGTGTCGTCGAAGCCAGGGAAAATCTGCGGGGCGGCAGATGTTGGCGCGATGGTCGGTGCGGGGGTGGACGTCGGTTCGGGTTCTTGGGGGCCGGCAAACAGCGGTTCGGGTTCGAGCGGTTTTGGCGACGAAACGGCGACCGGGTACGCCTGAAAAATCGTCCGGCACTCGGGATTGGCGCACCGTACCCTGCGCCCCTCGGGGGGAATCAATCCGTCGGGAACCGAAAAGGTGGTTTGGCATTGAGTGCAGGTGATGTTCATGGGCTGCGATGAGATTCTCGGTGGCGGATCATCCCGGTTATGGGGGGATGACCTCGGGACGAAGCGGTCCCCATTGGGCGGGATCGCCGTTGCGGATCGCCTCGATCCAGTTCTGGATCTCTTGCACATGCTCCGGGTGACCCAGGTGGGTGTCGATCTTGGCGATACGTTCTAGCACCGCAATGGTGCCGGCACGGTCGAGCAGCCACAGCCGAACCCGTAGAGCCCGGATTAAAGTTTCGCGTGCCTGCTGCCAACGATCCAGCACAACCTCGGCGTCGCTCCATTCGGTCAAGGTGGCGGCGATGCCGGGACGATACAAACCGCCACGATAGTGCTCCAGCGCCAAGGCGAAATCGGCCAACGCCGTCTCAGCCTCCCCTTGCTTGAGATGCAGCCGTCCGTGCAACAGATCGAACCGGCCCAGCAGGCGGGGGTCGTCCGGTTTGTCGCCGTCGACCGCTTTGTTCAAGCGGGTCATCCACAGCTGGGCTTGATCGATGTCGTCGCCGTCGACCGCTAAAGAGGTACGGTCGAACAGGGCGCTCAGCTGGATCGGTTTCAAGCCCCCCTCGGGGCGGCCATCCTCCTTAAAATTGGGAAGCAAGGTGGCCAGCAGGGTTTGAGCCTGCTCGGCATCCCCTTGGCGGGCGGCCACGGCGGCACGCCCCAGCACGATCCTCTGTCCAACCTCCTCCAGCCCCTTTTCCCGGGCGACCGTTACCTGTGCCAGATCTAGATGCCGCTCGGCGGCGGTCAGGTTGCCCACCATGATCGAGGTCTGGGCCAGATTGAGGTTGGCCATCGCCATCCCCTCGGGCAGGTCGATGCTGCGGTAGACCGCCAGCCCCTTTTGGAACATCTCGGTGGCGGTCACCCAATCGCCGTTGGCGTAGGCCTGGGAACCCCGGCTCAGGTAGTAGTCGGCTTGGGAGAGCACCTCGGGTTTGGGGGGGGGCGCCTTGCCGCCGCAGGCGGTCAGCAGGGCAAGGGTCAGGAGCAGGGCCAAGCTCGGGATGGATCGCGGCTTATTCATTGAGCGGTTGAACCTCCAGCAGCCGGTTTTCTTTGGGCACCTCGATCACCGAGGAGACCGGCCAGGCCCGTTGCAGTCCCTGCAGAATGCGGTCGGTCGACTCCATAATCATGTTCATCTTGGTGATGAGCACCGGCATCTGCTGCAACTGGGGATTCACGGTGGCCATGGTGGTGTTGAGTTCGGCCACCAGTTTGTCGACGTGGGCGACCAGTTCGGGGAATTGATCGGTGGTTGCCTGGGCATCGCCCATGATGCCGTCGAGTTTAGGCCGCAGGGCGGCGACCTGTTCGTCGACCTTCTTCAGGGTCGCCTCGACGCTGGCGATCGAATCCTTGATCTGCGCCTCGACCTGGGGGTCGTTGAGCAGCGCTCCAGCCCCCCCCTTGCCCTGGGCCATCTGCTCGGTGAGGGTGTGGACGTTGTCGGTGGTGCCGGCCACGTTGTGCAGGGTCTGCTCGATGTCCTCGGGGTGGATCGCGTGAACGATGGCGGCAACGTCGCTGATGGTCTGTTCCAGTTTGACGAGCACTGGGGTCAGGGTTTTTTCCACGTTGGCGATGATGTCGTCGATGGAGACCGCCTCCTCCACTTCGAGCACCGTGTTTTCCGACACCATGTGCAGCGCCGCGTCGCCCAGAGAAATCTCAATGGTGGCATTGCCGATCAGCGACAGCTTGCCCAGGCTCGCCTTGGAGTTTTCACGAATCAAACCGTGGAAGCGCTCGTAGATCCGCATGACCACCCGGATGCGGTTGTCGGGGGTGATGTCGATCGACTTGACGTCGCCGACGTCGATGCCGGTGATCTTGACCTGGGTCTCGGGGGTGATCCCCTGGGCATTTTGGAAGAAGGCGACGACCTCGAAGGTGTCGTCAAAGAGGTGGGCGGTGCGACCGTTGACGAAGAGCACGGTGGCCAGCAGCAACAGGGCACCCAATACGAAGACACCCACCAGCCGCTCTTGGGTGGTGTAGGTCAGCCGGTGGCTGTAATGGACCTTGGGGCGGTTTTGTCCGCTGCTCATCGGGGTCGATCCTGGTCAAAATGGCCCGCCCCTGCCGTGGCTTCGGGCAGTTCGGGGTGAAGAAATATCTGAATTTCAGGGTCGGGATCGGCACTGAATTGATCCCAGGAGCCAAAGATTTTCAGCCCAGTGGAATGGGCAAACAAAATGATGTCGGCATGGCGCCGCACGAAGGACAGATTGTGGCTGCTGGCCACCAGGGTCAACCCCTCCTCCCGGACCAAGCGGATGAGGTGGCGCTCCAGCTGCGTCCGGGCTGCATTGTCGAGCGGAACAAAGGGTTCGTCGATGAACAGCACCCGAGGATTGAGAATCAAACAGCGGGCCAGCGCCAAGACCCGCCGTTGCAGCTCCGACATAAAACCGGGCAGCAGAGTCAGGTCGCCGCTCCAGCCTAGACGGTCAATCAATTTGCGGGCCCGCTCCTCGATCATCGCAGGGGTTCCCATTTGGTGGTACAGGGCGGGGAGGGTGACGTTGACCAGCCCGTTGACCACCGACAACAGCGGGGTGTGCGAGAGGATGAACCCCACCTCTTGGCGTAGCCCCTGCCACTCGAACTCCTCAAGGGTCCAGACGTCGCGCCCCAGCAGGGTTAGGTCGCCCTGGGCCGGATCGTCCACCCCCCCCAGCAGCCGCATCCAGGTGGTTTTGCCGTTGCCGTTGGGGCCGACCATTCCGACCACCGCGTGGCAGGGGACGCTCAGGTTGAGAGGGCTTGGCTGCCACGGACAACCCTCGGGCACCCTGGGGATCAACCCGCGGGCCTCGATGGCAACGATGCGCAGTCGCTCTTGGCCAATCATGGGGTGATCACCGCGAAGAGGCCGTCGACGAAGAAAATCAATAAAAGCCCCCGGATGATCGCCTGTTGGGTCTGCTGCGGCACCTCGGTGGGGGAGCGCCCCACGCTCAGGCCGTGGTAACAGGCGGTGGTGGCGATGATGAGCCCGAAAAAGAGGTTTTTAACGCTGAAAAAAATCAGTCCCACCGGATCGAAGGCCAGCCAAATATCGCGCAGGTAGCTCAAATACTTGATGTTGAACAGCAGGGCTGCCGAGGCGAGCCCCCCGATCACCGAGATCGCCGAGAAATAAACCGCCAATACCAAGTGGGAGACCGCAGCCCCGATCAGCCGGGGGGTGACGAAGAAGTGGTTGACGTTGATCGCCAGCAGTTCGAGCCCCTCGACCTCGCCGTGGAGTTTCATGTTGCCCAGATCGACGGTGATCGCCGAGCCGGAGCGTCCCATCAACACCAAGGCGGTCATGATCGGGGCGATTTCGTTGACCACCACCGACGACAGAATGATGTCGATGTCCTCTTTCGAGCCGAAGACCTCGATCCAGGTGACCAGCTGAGTGACGATCGAAACCCCGAACAGAAATGCCAGCAGGGTGATGGCGGGCAGGGCGTCGATGCCGGTGAAGATCAGTTGAGTGACCAGACTGCGGTAGGTGGCCCGATTGAGCAGACTGACCCGTCCGTGCCAATCGCGAAAAGCACGCACGACGAAGACGGTCAGATCGATAATGTAATAGGAGGGCTGGATCAGCCCCCGCCCCAAAGGGCCGACCCAGTTGGGAATCAGATCGCTTAGGTGACGGGCCATGATGGGCTCAGGGGGCGATCAGGCGGTAGAGCAGGGAGCGTTGTTCGTCCCAGCGATCCAGCGGTAGCTCTTTGAAATTGCTCGACGAAAACCGCAGCGCCCGACCGACGATCAAGTCGACCCAGATGCGGGCCAGGGTGGTGGCCGAGGCGGCGGGATTCAGGGTGCCGGCCAGCTGCCCCTGCTGAATCAGGTTTTTCAGCCCTGCCTGCAAACGCTCGCTCATCAGCGCCGAGCGGGGGGCCGACTCGGGGGCCTCGCGGCGCAGCAACTCGGCGTCGAGCAGCCGGGCGATTCCCTTGTTCTGGTCGACGAAACGCAGGGTGAATTCCATAAATCGGACCAGCGCCACATCGGCGGCGTCGCTTTTCTTCAACTGTTCAAGCGCCCCTAACAGGCTTTGCTCCATGAAGTCCATCAACCCCTCGAAGATTTCCCCCTTACCCTTGAAGTGGCGATAGATCGCAGCCTCGGAGACCCCCACCTCTTTAGCGAGCAGGGCGGTGGTGATCCGGTCGACCTTGGGGCTTTCGAGCAGCTCGACCACCTTGGTCAAAATGTCGTCGCGTCGGCTGCGGCGGCCGCCGCTTGAGGGTTCGCTCACGGTTCCAACTCCTGTGGTGCGCTGAGGCCGATTAGGCCGGGGGAAAACGGTTTCCATTGCGCCGGGGCGGTGCTCCTGCTCTGGCGGCGAAAGGGCCAACCAAGCCAGGAATGATGCGGGGTAGAGCATAGATGTCGGGGATCCAGCGGTCGACCCAGGGGGGTAGGATGGGGCGGCCCCGGTTCGGGGCAACCCAGACCGTCTTGATCCCCAACTGTTTGGCACTCTTCAGGTTGGCCAAGCTATCTTCGACCATGATTTTAGGCCCCCCCGGAAGCCCCGCCAACAGCTGCGAAAGCGCCTGGCGATGCGGCTTGGGCTCGTAGTTCAGGGTTTCGATCGAGACGATCCCCGTAAAGCGGTTGGTGACCCCAAGTCGGTGCAGCACCCGCCGGGCGTGCCCCATCGAGGCGTTGGTGTAGAGCACCCTGGCCCCCGGCAACCGATTCAAGACGGCCCGCAGCCGACCGTCGGGGGTGAGTTCATCCAGGGGGATGTCGTGCACGGCGTGTAAGAAATCGTCGGGATCGACCCGATGGTGGCGCATCAGCCCCTTGAGGGTCGTGCCATACCGCACCCAGTAACGCTGGCGCAGCGCATTGGCTGCCGCCGCGTCCAAACTCAGCAGCGCCATGATGTAGGCGGTCATCTTGCGATCCATGGCGGGGAAGACGTCGCGGTGGGCTGAGTAGAGGGTGTTGTCCAGGTCGATCAACCACACCGGTTGGGGGGGGAGGCAGCGGTGGAGCCCCGTGGCGCGATTCACCGGCTGTAGCGCTCCTGGTCTTCGCCCCAGGGGTCTGCGTTGTTGTGGTAACCGCGTACCTCCCAAAAGCCGGGATGGTCGACCTCGGTTAAGGTCAGGCGGTTGACCCACTTGGCGCTTTTCCAAGCCCAGCGTTTGGGCACGACCAGCCGTAGCGGGCCGCCGTGTTCGGCGGTCAGGGGCTGACCCTCCCAGTGGTGGGCGACCAGCACGTCGTCGTCCAGCGCTACCGGCAGCGGTAGGTTGGTGGAGTAGCCGTCCAGGGAGTGGGCGATCAAAAAGGCGGCCTTGGGGGTAGGACGGGCCAGAGCGAGCAAATCCTGGAGCAGAATTCCCCCCCAGCGGTTGTCGAGCCGCGACCAGGTGGTGACGCAGTGAAAATCGGCAACGACGTCGGTTTGGGTCAGGGCGAGCAGTTCAGCCCAGGTTAGCGACAAGGGGCGTTCGACCGCGCCGTCGATCTCAAGATGGAATGGGTCGAGATCAACGTTTGGGACCACACCGAGATCGAGCACCGGAAAATTAAAGACCTGCCGCTGCCCCACCGGTAGGCGGGGGTGGCCGGGGGGGTGAGTCGGGATGCGCCGCTCCTGGGCGATACGCTCTTTGGCAGCAATCCGTTTGGGGTCGAAGGTATCGCTCACGGGTGCTCCTCCGGGGTTGGACGGTCACCCCTGGGTGGGGTCGAGTCCTTCGGCCAACATGATCTCTTGCCAGCTGCCGTCGTTTTTCGGGACGAAAGGGTGGATGTCGAAATCGCGCCCGATGTAGTCGAAGGCTTGGCCGCGAATGCTGCGGTAGATCTGCACGGTGACGGCAAAAGGGACATCCCGGGGGCAGGTCAGGGTGTGGACGGTGTTTTCCCGGTCGGTCAGATAGGTGGTGTCGCCCGCCTCTAAGGTGAAGGCGTCGGTCACCCGGGCGTTGGCCCGCAGTTCGTTGTAAATCTTGATGTCGATCCTTCCAGCCAGACATTTGATGATCCCCACCGATCCGGCGTGGGAATGGATGGGGGAGTGATGCCCCGCAGGCCAGACCTCCACCAGCGCCGGGCTCATGACCTGCTTGCCGTAGGCGTCGATACGCAGGTAGGTCATTTGAGGGTCGCGATGGTTGAACTGTTCTTTGATCTTGTCGGCCAGCCGCTGCGCCAAGAGCCCATCATCTAGGCTGTGGGCCAAAGCTTGGTATTCCCGATCGGTTAGAGCGAGGTCGGAGATGGCGGCCAGCACCATGTCGACCGTCTGACGCTTCTGGCTTTCGCTCAAAGGGGGGCGCCACTCAGGACCCAGGGCGTCGATGGCCTGACGCAGTTCGTGGATCCGCTCGGCAATGGGTAACGACATGGGGTGGCCTCGTCAGATGAAAAAGGTCAATGCCCCTTCGCTGCGGGCCTCCGAAAGGAAGGAGACCGCACCGGAGTCGGCATCCACCCCCTCGATCAGTTCGTCCTTGCCGATGCCCAGCAATACCATCGCCATCTCGCAGGCGGTGATTTTGACCCCTAGCTCCAGGCAGATCTCCAGCAGTTCATCCAGCTGCGCCGTCCCCTTGCGCTCGACCAACGCCTTGAGGTCGCCCCCATTGAAGGCGGCAAGGCGGGGATCGGACAGGGGCAGATCCTCAAGTCCGGGGCGGTTGAGGTGGCGTAGCGCCTGCTCCAAATCGGCCTCGCCGGACGGCGCCAAGGGCTCGACGCCGGGACGCCGCACCGCATTGAGTCCCCAAAAGGTGGCGAAGATCGACACCCGCATCCCAATGGCGGCTCCCGCCGAGGCCAACACGAAGGCAAACAAAATACGGTCGTAGGAGCCCGAAAAGAGGACAAGGGAGAGGCGCTGGACCTGTTGGCTCATGGGTTGATCCGGATGGGGGCGATGGAGGGTAGGGAAGATGGCGCTGGGAGGGATTATCGTTACCATCATGAAATCGCGCCACCCGGCGTCGATGCTGTAGGAAAAAATGCCGGCATGAAGCCGTACCGTCCTCCCGCTTGGGTGGGCATCGCTCAAGGTTGTTCCCTCGATGATGAGGTGAACCCTGCTGCCCTGAGAATGACATGCCGCGACACCCCGTTTTGGTTTTGCAGCACAGCCACGCCGAGTTTCTGGCCCAGTGGGAAGTCCCCTTCGAAACCTTAGGAATAGGATTCGATTACTGCCGCCCCTATGTGGGCGATGCGGTCCCCTTGTTGCCGCAGGGGCACCGCCTGGTGATCTCGCTGGGGGGGCCGATGGGGCCACGCCACCGCGACGAGGTGGCCCACCTGAAGGGTGAGGAGCGTTTCCTGCGCATCGCCCTGCGCGAGGGGGTTACCGTGGTGGGGATTGAACTTGGGGGGCAGCTGCTCGCCACCGGCCACGGGGGTCGGGTTGAGCCTTGCGATCCCTTTTGCACCCTGACCAAGGCGCACCCCACCGAGGCGGGACTCGTCGACCCCCTGCTTGCCGGGCTGAGTGAACCCTTCCCGGTGCTGCGCTGGCAGACCGACCGGGTGACGCTGCCCGCCGATGCGGTGGTGCTGGCGGTCGATCCCCAGGGTGAACCCTTGATTGCCCGCATCGGCGCCAAGGGCTATGCACTATGGTTTCATCCCCAGGTCAAAAGCGCCCTGCTCGAAGACATGGTGATGGAGTACGGCGATTTCGTCCCGACCGATCCACTGGTCTGCATCGAGGCGGCCCGTGGGCATGCCCAGGCGCTCGGCGCGGCGGGGCAGAGGCTGGCAATCAATGTGCTGCGTTTGTCGGGCTTGCTCGACGTTTAATCTGCTTTATGAAGCGGTCTTGACCGCCCGGGCTTGATTTTTAGGAGCGTTTGTTTCCATGAGTGCCGATTCGTCCCAGTTGTTCGAGCGTGCCCGTCGCGTCATCCCCGGTGGGGTCAATTCCCCGGTTCGGGCCTTCCGGGCGGTGGGGGGGCATCCCCCCTTCATCCAAAGCGCCAGTGGTCCCTTCATTACCGACGTGAGTGGCAAGCGGTACCTTGACTACGTTGGTTCTTGGGGACCGATGATCCTGGGTCATGCCCACCCCGAGGTTCTCAAGGCGGTGTGCGACGTGGCCCAGGGGGGGACCTCCTTCGGCGCCCCCACCGAGGCCGAGATTCGCCTGGCCGAGATGGTGGTCGATTTGGTGCCCAGCGTAGAGATGGTGCGCATGGTCAGTTCGGGGACCGAGGCGACCATGAGCGCCATCCGGCTTGCCCGGGCCGCCACCAAGCGTGACGACATCATCAAGTTCGACGGCGGTTATCACGGCCATTCCGACGGCCTGTTGGTCAAGGCCGGTTCCGGCGCCGCCACCTTTGGCGAGCCCGATTCCCCCGGCGTCCCCGCCGACTACGCCCGCCACACGATCACCTTACCCTACAACGACGGCTCCGCGGTCGATGCCTATCTTGAGCAAAACGGGCACAACGTCGCGGCGATCATCGTCGAGCCGGTGGCAGGCAACATGGGCTGCGTCCCCCCGATCCCCGGTTACCTGGAGCGGCTGCGCGAGGCTTGCACCCGTCACGGCGTGGTCTTGATTTTCGACGAGGTGATGACCGGCTTCCGAGTCGCCCTGGGGGGTGCCCAGGCCCACTACGGGGTCACCCCCGATTTGACCACCATGGGTAAGGTGATCGGCGGCGGTCTGCCGGTGGGTGCCTTTGGCGGCAAGCGCGAACTGATGGAGCTGATCTCCCCCGCCGGTCCGGTTTATCAGGCGGGCACTTTGTCGGGAAACCCTCTGGCGATGGCGGCGGGGATCAAAACCCTGGAGTTGATCTCGGTCCCCGGCTTCTTCGAGGAGTTGAGCGCCAAGGTCGCTTTCCTGGTCGATGGGATTGTCGGCATCGCCGCCAAGGCCGATGTGGCGATTGCCGCCAGCAGGGTGGGGGGAATGTTCGGCCTCTTCTTCCGGGAGGGACCAGTGCACAACTTCGCCCAGGCCCAGGGGAGCGATCTGACCCGCTTCAACGCCTGGTTTCAGGGGATGCTGGCTCGCGGTCAATACCTGGCCCCCTCCCAATTCGAGGCCGGATTCGTCTCGGCAGCCCACACCCAGGCCCATCTAGAACAAACCCTGGCGGCGGCGACCGAGGTGTTGAGCGGTTTGAAGTAATGGGACTGCTGCGTATTTTGATTGCGGGGCTGCTGCTCGTATTGATCTGGCGGGCGTTTTTGACGGTTCGGGACTGGTGGCGGCAACCGCAGTTGCCCGATGAGACCGAATCTGAGCAGGGGGTGAATCCCTTACTCCCTTGCAGCAAGTGTGGCACCTATCTACCCAAGGAGGGGCTCGACCCCGATGGGCACTGCGTCCGCTGTCGTGATGGTGGTACGACGGATCGAGATGAACCGTTGTAGGGTTGGCGTGTGATTGACTGCACGACTTTGAGGCTCCAGGTGGTAGGCGGAGCAGACCCTGCCTAAGCTTGCTTTGGGCAGTTGACGATTTTCCCAACGATTCATGCGACGCAGCCCTTTTGCGTCAACCACACAAAGAGGAGAAGCGACGATGAAACACTGGCAAATTTTTGGGGGGGCGACGGCGGCGTCGCTGCTCCTGCTGGCCGGATGCAACAGCATTCAAGGGCTCGATTCCGGAGCCAAAGATAGCGATCAGTCCAGGGAATATCAGAATCGCCTGAACCTCGATCAGGGCAACTACGACGCCATCCTCAACGCCCCTCTCGGCTCGGTGAATCCCCTCGATTATGCGGCGGCGGCGATGGGGGCGGCGGGGATCGACACCCAGACCATGCTTGATCTTGTGACCGCCGGTCCTTCCGGAACTGCCAATTCGACGGCGTTGAGCGGTTTGAGCTTCAGTGCGAGTCCTGCCGACGCCCAGAATCTGAGCAATGCGGTCACCCAACTGAATCAGGCGCTGCAAGCCGATCCCAACAACACCCAACTGCAAGCCCAGGCGGCCTTCGCCTCGATGGTGTTGCTCGGCTCGGTGGTGGCTCAGGTGACCGGTTCTTCGCAACCGACGCCCGCCGATATCAATAACGCTTTTACTGCCAATGCCAATCCCAACATTTCTGTGGGGGGTAATTCCGTTTCGGCGACGGTGCTGGCTTCGCAGGCCATCGCCGGGATGATCAACGGCGCCGGCGCTTTGGCGGGCAGTACCTCCATGGTTGACTCGCTGGCCCAGTCGATCGATCCGACGGTGCCCGATATGGCCACCCTGCGCGCCAACATCGCGGCGACCCCCTGCACTCCCATCGCCGATCCGGCCAATCCAGGTCAAACGATTCCCTGTGGCAGCTCGGCCGGGGTTACCCAGGCCAACATCAGTGCTTACCTGACCGCCTCCAACGTCAACGCCTATGCCAACACCCAGGGCGGTTTTGCCGGCATGATGGGTCAATAAGGGGGAATGACCATGAAACGTATTCTGACCGCGAGCACTACCGCCCTCTTGGTGTTGGCCGCCGCCTCTGTCCAGGCCGCCCCCGTCAATTACGAGTACTACCACCTCTACGACTCCCCCCGGGTTTCGGCCATGGGTGGGACCGGCGTGGCGGTGGGGGAGGAATCCGATGCCCTCTGGACCAACCCCGCCAACCTGGCCGAGCAGCCGATGCAGCTCGAATTGATCAACCCCTTGGTCGAGGTGAACGACAACCTCAAATTGTTCGCCAATGACCTGAACAATGCGGCGAACAATCCCGATCCCAACCTGAGGACTACCGAAACCACCAAGGTGGTGATCGCCCATCAAGGGGAATTGCTGCATCTGCGTGCCGCTGTCACCCCCACCGTTGCCTGGGATAACTTCGCCGTGGCCGCCATTGGCAAAGCCCAAGTCGACGCCATGGTCCACAATCCCTTCTCTTCGGCGGGCGCCGTGGAGATCAATTCCAGTCTCGATGCCGGTGCCATTGTGGGCGCCTCGTTTGAGCTAACCGACGGCCTTCGGCTGGGTGTGGCGGGTAAGTTCTTGCAACGGCAGTGGTTGCACGAAGCGGTGACCATGGCGCAGTTGTCGGATCCCAACTACGACTGGAGCCCCGGAACCACGAGTGAGACCGTCACCGACAGCGCTTTCGATGTGGGGCTTGCCTACAAGCTGCCCTTCCTCACGGCGCTGAATCCCAAGGTTGCCGTTTCTGCCATGAACATCACCAACCTCTTTGACGATCAAACCCGCAAGATCCCTATGACCGTCAATGCCGGGGTCTCCATCCACCCCGAATCGTGGGCTGCCGATCTGGTACTGGCCGCCGATTACGAAGACATCACCAACGGCTATGGCGACACCTCGATTGCCAAGCGGCTCCACCTCGGTGCCGAGCTGGGCTTGATGGGGCGTCATCTGCTGCTGCGCGGCGGTTTGAACGGTGGTTACCCCACTGCGGGCGCCGAGGTTCGTTTCTGGATCATGACCGTGGCGGCGACCTACTATCAGACCGAGCTGGGCGGCTATGCCGGGCAGCAGGTCGATACCCGTTACATGGTGCAGGCGACTCTAGGCTGGAAGTAAAAACCCAGCGGTTTGTAAGCAGGCAAAAAAAGGGCGGTGGATCTCCACCGCCCTTTTTCTTTGGGGATTTGCGACCGGGGTTAACCTGAGATGTCGATTTTTTTGGGCGCGGCCTTTTCGATCTTGGGCAGGGTCAGCTCCAGGGTGCCGTCGCTCATCGCCGCCTTGATCTGGTCGGCATCGACGCTGTCGGGCAGCGAAAACGAGCGTGAAAAACTGCCGTAGCGCCGCTCCAGGCGGTGGACGTTGTGCTCCTCGCTCTCTTGCTCAAAGCGCCGCTCCCCCTTGATGGTCAGCAGGCCATGGTTGACCTCGACGTGGATGTCCTCCTTCTTGACCCCCGGTAGGTCGGCCTGGATGACGATCGCCTCCTTCTTCTCCACAATGTCGACCGAAGGGGACCAGGAATCTTGATCGAGCCCCTCGCCCTGTCGGGGGTCGAGCTCGCCGAACAGGCGGCCTAGGCTGGTTTGCATCTGCTGTAGTTCACGGAACGGATCGAAGCGGACTAGGGACATGGGTGTTTCTCCTTTCCATTTGAGCCTTCGAGGCGGGATGTCTCGCGCACAATGCACAACGCCCCCATGTAAGGGAGCGCATTTCTCCGTCAAGGTATGGGTATATGGCTGGCGATACGTTTGGATCGATATTCCGGGTAAGTACGGCGGGCGAAAGCCACGGCGCCGGCCTGCTGGCCATCGTCGAGGGGTGCCCCCCCGGCCTGCCGCTCAGCGAGGCCGACCTGCAAGGCGACCTCGACCGCCGCCGTCCTGGCCAATCCAAACTCACCACCCAGCGCCAAGAGGGTGATCAAGTCGAGATCCTCTCTGGGGTGTTCGAGGGCAGGACCACTGGCACCCCCATAGGTTTACTCATCCGCAATACCGACCAGCGCAGCAAGGATTACGGCAACCTCAGTGAGACCTTCCGGCCCGGCCATGCCGATTGGGGGTACTGGCACAAATATGGGATCCGCGACCATCGCGGCGGCGGGCGCTCCTCGGCTCGGGAGACCGCCATGCGGGTCGCTGCCGGGGCGATTGCCAAGAAATTCCTCGGTCAGTATGGGGTGGCGATTCACGCCTGGGTCAGCGCCATCGGCGCCGCCCGCATCGCCCAAGTCGACCTGAATCGGATCGGCCAAAACCCTCTGTTTTGCCCCGACGAAAACGCCGTGGCCGCCATGACCGCCGAGGTCGAAGCGGCCCGCAATGCGGGTGATTCTATCGGCGCCGAGTTGCAGGTGCTGGCGACCGGAATGCCGGTGGGGTTGGGGGAGCCGGTATTCGACCGACTCGATGCCGACATCGCCAAGGCGCTGATGGGGATCAACGCAGTCAAGGGGGTCGAGATCGGGGATGGGTTTGGCGTGGTCGGGCAGCGCGGTTCTCAACACGGCGATGAAATCACCCCCGAAGGATTCGTCGGTAACCATGCCGGAGGGGTGCTCGGGGGGATTTCCTCGGGGCAGGATTTGCTTGCCCGTCTGGCCATTAAACCGACCTCCTCGATTGCCATCCCCCGCCGCTCCATCGACAAGCAAGGCCATCCCATCGAGGTTGTCACCCACGGCCGCCACGATCCCTGCGTGGGGATCCGCGCCGTCCCCATCGCCGAGGCGATGGTGGCGCTGGTGTTGATGGATCACTGGTTGCGCCACCGCGCCCAGACCGGGCGCGACCCGCAATCGTTGGCGGCGACCTTGGCGGGGATGGGGGGGGGATAGTCTTCCGTCACTGGGCTGCCCACGGTTGAGTCCACCACTGAAACCGTGGACAGCCTTGCGGACGACCCCGTCAAAACCTACCCCAGCACCTGCCGCACATACCGCTCCACAATCTGCCGAAACTGCATCATCGAATGCACATCGATCCATTCGTTGTCCCCGTGCAGCCCCCCCAGTTCGGGGCGGGCCATGACCACCGGGATCCCCTGCCGGGTGAAGAACCGCCCGTCGGAGCCGCCGTGTTCCGAAACAAAGCGCACCTCGCGGCCGATCACCTCCTGGGCAATGGCCTGAAACCGGGTATCGGGCTCGGTTTCGAGCGGTTCGGCGGCGATCTCGACATTGAAGCTCCCCCCCTCCTTGGCCGCCTCCTCCTCGATCAGTTCAAGCAACGAACTGGCATGCCACTGCGCCGGATGGCGGATGTCGACGGTTGCCTCGGCGTGGCCTGGGATTCGGTTGAAGGCATGGTTGGCGGTGGCGATGACGTTGACCGACAGGGTCGGGTGCCAGTGTTGCTCGGCCCCCTGCGCCAGCGCCTCGAAGCGTGTGGTGAGGCGGTGGATGATCTGCACCAGGCGGTGGATGGCGTTGTCCCCCTGCCAGGGTCGGGAGCTGTGGCCCCGCACCCCGTGGGTGGTGAGTTTGCCGTTGATGACCCCTTTTTCGCGCACCACGATCTCGTCGATCCGCCCCGAATCGGGAATCAAAGCGACCTCGCAGCGCACCCCCTGTTTTTCGAGCAGCCACTGTACCCCGTGCTCCCCGCCCGACTCCTCGTCGCTGGTGATCATCAGCCCCAGGGGGTAGGGGCGCTCGCTCAGCAGCAGGCGAAACAGCTCGGCCAAAATCGCCACCTGCCCCTTCATGTCGCCCGCGCCGCGCCCGTAGAGCCGACCGTCGCGCACCACCGGGAAGAACTGCTCCTCCCGCCCCTCGACCACATCGACATGCCCCACCAGCATCACCGCCACCATTCGGTTGCCCGCAGGGTGGGCCACGAAACAGGGTCTGCCTTCGACCATGTAGTCGTCGATCTCGACCCCGGCAACCTCTTCGATATGGCTGCGCACCAACCGCACCGCATGGGCCAGCCCCTGGGGGTTTCCCTCGATGGAGGGGATCAGAATCAGGGCTTTGGCCAACTCTAAAATACGGGAGTCGCTTTCATTCATAACGCAGCCTGTGGTGTAAACGACGAGCCAGTTCATCGGCCAGCTGAAGGCATTCGTGGGAGGTCGGGGCCATGAAGAGCATCTGCCCCTTGATGAGCTTGCCCCCATCGCCGTGAATCAGGTTTTCGGGGATCACCCCTCGCTCCCCCCCCGGTTTGAACATCAAGCCGCTGTCGTGCAGCGCTGCAATCAGGGCGGCGGCGTTTTGGCCAGGAGCCAGCAGCACATTGCGCAGCATCCATCCCCCCCCCGGCAGCAGACGGCGGGCCAGCAACGAGGGGTAGGTGGCGCCGGTGACCCGGGCGTTGATTTCGCAAATTTTGACCTCCCAGTTCGACCCCCGCTGCACCACCAGAAAATCGATACTGCCGGGGCCGCGGTACCCCTGGCTGTGGAGCCAAGCGACCAGGGGGCGGCTGTATTCGACCAGTGCGGCGGCGACCTCGGAGGTGGGCAGATCGACCGGAGGGGCGATGTTTCCTTCGTGGATGGCCCGTTCGCGCAGGATCTGCCCGGTCAGGTCGTACAGGCAGACCGAATCGTCCTGGGCGATGAAGAACTGCACGCTGGGGGAGGTGACCTCATCGATGCCGTCGACCCCCGGTGCCAGCCACCCTTCAAGCAGGGCGGGGCCGTGTTCGAACAGATGGGGCGGGTCGGGCAGTGGATCGCCCCCCTCCAGGTCGACCGGCCAAAAGCCGAACCCCGAGGCGCCGATGGCGGCCCGCAGCGCCGCCCGCCGGTATCCCATCCCCCGCAGTTGGATCCCCATGCGGGCGACATCCTCAAGGTTGTGCACCAACCCCCCATCGAAGCGGGGCAGCCCCTGGGATTCAAGGAACAGTCGCAGTCTGCTTTTGTCGTTGGCGTGGCGGCTGGCGATGCAGGTGGTCGCCGGACGCAGCCCGAAGTGGTGCCCCAACCGCTCCAACTCGGCGTCGGCGACAAAACCGTCGATCCAGAAACCGGGCTGGATGCCCGCCTGGGGGAGAAGATCGGGGCGGGAGGCCAGCCCCTGCTCGAAAGTGGAGGCCTGCTCCGGTTCGATCACCTCGAAGCGGGGCAGGCTTAGGGCCAGGTGCCCCCCCAGGAGATCGAGCAAAGGGGGGTCGGGAATCTGCTCCAGCAACAGTAGGTTGGGCCCCTGGGGGTAGAGCAGATCGACGATGGGTAGCAACCGCCCCCCGTAGCCGAAGAACCCCGAAACCCGCCCCATCAACTCGCGGGTGCGGGAGCCGTCGCCATAGAAGATGGCGTACAGGTTGCCCAAATACAGGGCGCCGCCGCGATGTAGGGGGGGCATGCGGCGGTGGTCGCTGACGATGTCGATGGCGCTCGGATTCATCGGAGCTTGGACCGGTAGATGTTGTTGGAATCGGAAGGGGACATTCCGCGTCGCCTCGCCTGCCCATGCAGCAAAAAACACAGAGGAGCCTTTGACGATGGCCGCGCCGCCTTATTGATCTTCGGCAGTATCGGTTAGACTTCCCGCGCCGGATCGTTCGGCTCGGTCCCATCACTCAAGAGGATGCACCATCGACATGAAGCGCATACTACTTTTTCTCGCCACCAACCTGGCCATCGTCATCGTTCTGTCGATCACCATGCAGCTGCTGGGGGTCGAGCCTTACCTGAATCAAAACGGCTTGAACCTGCAATCGTTGCTGATCTTCTCGTTCATCTTCGGCATGGGGGGCTCCTTCATTTCGCTGGCGATCTCCAAGTGGAGCGCCAAGCGGATGACCGGCGCCGTCGTCATCGAACAACCCCAAAACGAGGCCGAGGCCTGGCTGGTGCGCACCGTGCAGCGCCAGGCGCAGCAGGCGGGGATCGGCATGCCCGAGGTCGCTATCTACGACGCCCCCGATCCCAACGCCTTTGCCACCGGCATGAGCCGCAACAGCTCCCTGGTGGCGGTCAGCACCGGGCTGCTGCGCTCGATGGACAAAGAGGCGGTCGAGGCGGTGTTGGCCCACGAAATCAGCCACATCGCCAATGGCGACATGGTCACCCTGACCCTGATCCAGGGGGTGGTGAACACCTTCGTGATCTTCTTCTCGCGGGTGATCGGCAACTTCGTCGACAAGGTGATCTTCAAAAACGAGCGAGGACAGGGGGCCGCCTTTTGGGTGACCACCATCCTGGCCGAAATCGTTTTGGGCATCCTCGCCTCGATCATCGTCATGTGGTTTTCGCGTCAGCGGGAATTCCGGGCCGATGCCGGTTCCGCCCGGCTGGTCGGAGCGCCCAAGATGGTCGCCGCCCTGCAAGCGTTGCAACGCGCCCATGAGCCCGCCATGCCCAACCAGATGACGGCGATGGGAATTTCGGGCAAGCGGAGCAGCCGCTTCGGCCACCTCTTTTTAAGCCACCCCCCGCTGGAGGAGCGCATCGCCGCTTTGCGCGGCCAGGGCGCCGCTCCCCGCCAGCCCACCGTCCAGCAGACCCCCAAGTCGGGCCCCTGGGGCGAGACCCGCTAATCCTTTGAAACATCGACCGGCCCGGAGCGATCCGGGCCGGTTTTTTGTCTGTTGAATCATGGAGTTCATGTGTCCAACCCGATCCGTCCCGTCCGCGGCACCTTCGACATTCTTCCCCCCGACATTGGCCGCTGGCAGGTTTTGGAGGAGCGGGTGCGCAACCAGTTGGGGCGGGCCGGCTTCTCCGAATGGCGCACCCCCATCCTCGAATCGACCGACTTGTTCAAGCGCTCCATCGGCGACACCACCGACATCGTCAGCAAAGAGATGTACACCCTGACCACCGAAAGCGGGGAGTCGCTGACCCTGCGTCCCGAGGGGACCGCCGCAGTGGTGCGAGCGCTGCTTTCGAACCGTAGCGGGCAGTTGGTCGAGGAACGCATCTGCTACATGGGTCCCATGTTTCGCCACGAGCGGCCCCAGAAGGGGCGCTACCGGCAGTTTCATCAGGTCGGGGTCGAGTGGTTCGGACGTGAGGATGCCGCCGCCGACGTCGAACTGCTGACCATCGCCGTCGATCTGCTCGACGCCCTGGAGATCGGCGAGACGACATTGGAGGTCAACTCGGTGGGTTGCTCCGAGTGCCGTCCCACCTACCGCCAAGCGCTGCTCGACTTCCTCGCCCCCCGTCAGGCGCAGCTGTGCGAACACTGCCAGGAGCGCTACACCCGCAATCCGCTGCGGGTGCTCGACTGCAAAAACGAGGGGTGCCGGGCCATCGCCGCCGACGCCCCCAAGATTACCGATCACCTGTGCCCCACCTGCGACGCCCACTGGAAAGGGGTCGTCCATGGTTTGGAGCGGGCGGGGATCCCCTTCATTGCCAACGCCCGGTTGGTGCGCGGTTTGGATTACTACACCCGCACCGTCTTTGAGTTCGTCAGCAGCCAGCTCGGCGCCCAGAGCACGGTGCTGGCGGGGGGACGCTACGACGGTTTGGTGACTCAACTCGGCGGCCCCGCCACCCCGGCGGTCGGCTTTGCCGCCGGAATCGAGCGGCTGCTGCTGATTTCGTCCCTGGATGCTCCCGAGCGGGTGGTCGACGCCATCATCATCGCGGTGGGGGAGGAGCCCCGCGCCGAGGGGGTGCGGATTGCCCGGACTCTGCGCGGCGAGGGACTGACCGTCATGACCGCCCCCGATGGTTCGTTCAAACGGCAGATGAAACATGCCGACCGGGTCCAGGCCCAGATGGCGTTGATCCTCGGGGAGGAGGAGCTGGCCGCCGGAGAGGTCACCGTCAAGCCGATGCACGGCGATGTGCCGCAACACCGCATTTCGATTGCCGAGCTGCCCTTCATCATGGGCAGCGAGTAAGTGCCCTCGCCGGATCAGGCCCAGGCGGCCACCCCCATCCTCGCCCTGAACAACCTCACCGTCGCCCTGGGGGGCAGCGGTGGGGTTCGTCCGGTCGAGGGGGTCGACTTAAGCCTTGAGCCGGGGGAGCTGCTCTGCCTGGTCGGGGAATCGGGCTGCGGCAAGTCGATGACGGCGCTGGCCGCCATGGGGCTGCTTCCCGAAGGGGCCGTGGTCTCGGGCTCGATCCGCTTCGATGGGGTCGAGATGGTCGGGGCCGAGCACAAAACCTGGCGCAAAATCCGGGGCGACCGGATCGGCATGGTTTTTCAAGAGCCGATGACCGCCCTCAATCCGGTGCTGACCGTGGGTCGCCAAGTTGCCGAGGTGCTGGAGGTCCACCGCAAGCTGTCGCGCCGCGAGGCGATGAAAGAGGCGGTGCGCTGGCTCGACCGGGTCGGCATCGACCGCCCCGAAGAGCGGGCCCAGCAGTACCCTGGCGAGCTCTCGGGCGGTATGCGCCAACGGGTGCTGATCGCCGGCGCCATCGCCTGCAGCCCCCAACTGCTGATCGCCGACGAGCCGACCACCGCCCTCGACGTCACCATTCAGGCGCAGATCCTCGATTTGATCCGTCAGCTGCAACGCGAGGAGGCGATGGCGACCCTCTTCATCACCCACGATTTCGGGGTGGTGGCCGAGATGGCCGACCGGGTGGCGGTGATGTACGCAGGTCTCATCGTCGAATCGGGGCCGGTCGCCCAAATCTTCGACCGCCCGCTCCACCCCTACACCCGCGCCCTGCAAGCCTGCCATCCCCGCAGCGATGGAACCCTTGCCGAGGGGATTCCCGGCTCGGTCCCCCGTCCCGGCGAGGCCCCCGACGGCTGCCGCTTCCGCCCCCGTTGCCCCCATGCGGTGGTCGAGTGTGAAGACGGCATCCCCTGGCGCGAATACGACGGCGGCCAGGGGGTGCGCTGCATTCGGCCCGAGGCGTGGCTCGAAGAGGGGGGGGCGGCATGACGCAGACCAGCCCGCCGTTGTTGCAGGCCAAGGGGCTCAAAATCCGCTACCCGGTTCGCTCGGGGATGTGGGGGGCGACCGATTGGGTCGACGCCTTGGATGGGGTCGATTTGAGGGTCGAGAAGGGGCAAACGGTCGGGATCGTTGGGGAGTCGGGCAGCGGCAAATCGACCTTGGGCAGGGCGCTGGTCGCCTTGAGCCGGGTCGACGGCGGTTCGATCCACTTCGACGGGGTTGAGATCGTCGGCAAAAAAGAAAAAGAGCTGCGCGACTTTCGCCGCCGGGTTGGCATGGTGTTTCAAGATCCCTTCGCCTCGTTCAACCCCCGCATCAAGGTGGGAGAGGCGGTGGGGGAGGCGCTGCGCAACTTTCTGCCGCAGCTCGACGCCGCCGGGCGGGCCAAGTGGGTCGCCAAGTGGTTGGAGCGGGTGGGGCTCGAAGCCCGGGATATGGGGCGATACCCCCACCAGTTCAGCGGTGGTCAGCGCCAGCGCATCGCCATCGCCCGCGCCCTGATTATGGGGCCCGACCTGGTGGTGGCCGACGAGCCGGTCTCGGCGCTGGATGTCTCGGTGCAGGCCTCGATTTTGAATCTGTGGCGGGAGTTGACCCGGTCGATGGAGATGGCCTCGGTCTTCATTACCCACGATTTGCGGGTGGTGGCGACCATCGCCGACCGCATCGTGGTGCTCTACCGCGGAAGGGTGATGGAGCAGGGACCGACCCGCGCCCTCTTCGCCACGCCGCGCCACCCCTACACCCACCTGCTGCGCGAGGCGACCCCCGCCGAGCACCCCTCACTGCGCCACCCCCCCATCCCCGACCGCCCCACCTTTGACCCCCCCTCGGCAGGGGGCTGCCCCTTCCAGCCCCGCTGCCCCCGCGCCAGCGAGGCCTGCTTGGTGGCGCCCGCGCTGACGAGGATGGGGACCGAGCACGAGGCGGCCTGCCACCATCCGCTGGAGGGGTGAGGCGGTCAAAAGGGGCAAGGTAAGAGCGGCTCACGCGAAGGACGCGAAGACAATCAAGGCAAGAAAGCCGTGTTGAGTGGGTCCGTCGACCGTTGTCCACGACGTCCACGGGTCTGTCCACTGTGTCCACCAACAACATCAAAGGCGGCTCACCCCAGCCGCGAAGGAAGCGCTGATTAAATACGCTTCCGAGCGACCCAGGGATGGGCCGCCAAAATCAGGTAAGTAGGAGGCGACCCCGTCGCCGAAGCTCGTCTGATTTTATAAGCCAAGCAAAAACGACGTCGCCTCAAGGCGCCTACTTTTGGTTTTTGCGTAGCGTGCTGATTCAAGGCAGAAGCCTTTAATCAGCGTTTCCCTAAGTCGCCGAAGCTCTGCTGCGCGTCGCCGGCAAGGATGCCGGAGGTAGAGCACTGCCTGGAGCGAGTGCCGTGAGCCGTCTTCGTTTTTTTTAGAGCGTCGAGCCAACCATGAAACCCTGGATCGCCATCTCCGCCTGCCTGCTCGGCGAACCGGTACGCTACGACGGCAACGCCAAGCCGAGCGCTGCGGTGCAAAAACTGGCCGAGTCCTTCGCGGTGGCGCTGGTCTGCCCCGAGGTCGAGGCGGGGCTGGGGGTGCCGCGTCCGCCGGTGCGCTTGGTGGCGGGCAAACGACTGCCCAAGGCGGTGGGGGTCGACGATCCCGGCCTCGATGTCACCGAAGTGCTGGTCGATCACGCCATCGCCTGGCTGCTCAATCACGAGCAGATCGACGGGGTGGTCTTCAAGGCCCGCTCCCCGAGCTGCGGTTTGGGCTCCACCCCGGTGTTGGACGGCGACGGCAAGGCGACGCTCGGTTCGGGGCTCTTCGCCCGCACCCTGATGCGCCAGCGCCCCTGGCTGCCCGCCAGCGACGAAGAGGGGCTGAGCGATCCGGCGGCGGCCGACCGTTTCGCCAAGCGGGTGTGGGCCGCCTATCGGCTGCGCACCGAGCTGGCCGCCGATTGCACCCCCGACCGCCTGCTCGAATTCCATACCCGGCACAAGCCCCAGTTTTTGGCCCATGCCCCCGAGCGCTGCGCAGACTTGGATGCCGTAGTCGCGGGTGGGATCACCTTCGTCGATTACCGCCGCCGCTTCATGGCGATCCTAGGAGTCTGTCGGGCTTGAGCGTCCGTAGCGAGCCGAGTGGGGAATCGAGGCCAAATTTTCACGGTTTTGAGGATCATAGTGGTGTCTATGTGACGAAAAACCGGGGAAATTTGGACCGATTA
>Ga0210006_1000156_pt1 | contig 58414 bp, 66 predicted proteins | sample CryGey02umfilter_2_FD_185452 | JGI IMG/M metagenome (GOLD analysis project Ga0210006, IMG submission 185452) | Groundwater microbial communities from aquifer in Utah, USA - Crystal Geyser 4/10/14 0.2 um filter (SPAdes) (version 3) | ecosystem: Environmental > Aquatic > Deep subsurface >... | reverse complement strand
CTCAGCCTGCCCAATGACTTGGCGCAGAGCCTCAGCCCGCTTCTGCATTGCTACATAGGTGGTACCAAGGTCTGCATCCTTTAGCCAAAACAAAGCAGTATCCAGCGCCTCAAGCGCCTGGCGCATGACGTTAAGTTGGTTCATTGTTTTGCCTCTTCGTTGGGTAATCCCACTCGATGGCGTCGCTTGTTCCAGCAAGCACTCGCAACGCTGCTTTGACACGTTGCAGAAAAAATGTGTTTTCAGCCGTCATCGGCCGGACCGGATACCACTGAACTCCGTCAATGCTCGCTGTGTTTTGGGTTACGCTTTGCAGCAGTTTGCTTAATTTCATTTCACGTCCTTTCGTCAAATACGTATAACTGTGCCGGTGCTGCTGGTGGGTGGGTGTAGAGAAGAATATGATCTTCTGGATTCCCGCAGAAGTTATCTTCGGACGGCCACGGGTATAAGTGGCCGTGACAAATAAAGTATGCAGGCTCCTGTTTTTCAGCCTGCTCGATGGCTTGGTGCAACTCTTTAATCTCTTGCTGCATCGCTTGATCTCCTGTGTTTTGAACTCGTGTGTTCCACACTTCAATCGCATCAGCTTGGGCTTGTTGCATCCACTCATCTTTTGTGCCTTGACCTATTGTCTGCACCCTTGTCTCGCCACAAGTCGCACCACAGCCGCCGCACTCAGCAGTAAGCCATCGAAAGGTCGTTCCTTCGTGGAAATCAAGTCCGACATAGCCACAGAATGGGCACGGCTTAACTGCGTCCAGCATGTATGTCATTTGATCTCTCCTAAAGAATATGCTGTCACCCGTGCATTGCGCCCTGCGTCCGGCACGCTAACCCGCACTAACTCATGGCGCTTGATCATCCCAGCAAGCGCTGTGTATACGGGTCGCATTGGCACGTCCACTCCCATCCATATTTGCCGCCCAGTTGAGCCTGGGTGATCGCGCAGATAGGCTCTTATCTTGTCCACGTTACTCATGCCCTTGCCCCTTTCCACGACCAAGCAGATGCTCGCAATCCTCAAGCAAAAAAACCAGCGCCCAAGCCACGACCACAATGCCAACAAGTGCTGCTCCCGCGACGATGATGTAGTCGTATATCGTCATATAACACCCATCATCAAAGCCAGAAGTGCGACGACCACAAATACCGCCGCAGCCCCTCCAGAGGTGTAAGCAATTTGGCGCAGGACATACCCCCTGAAAGCCATGTCACTCTCATGCAGCTTATGTGGATATAGCGTTCTCAAGTCAGTCATTTTCATGTCGGCTCTCCTTCTATTTCACGTATTGTTTCAACCAGCTTTTGCAACGTGTGCTCCGCCTTCTCTATGTCCGTGCAGCCTCCCTTCTGGCGCTCACGGGCAAGGTACACGATGGCATTGCCTTTGAGCCACCCCCTGTATTCCTCCTCCGTCAGCCACGCTGCAAGCACATCCCATGGCTGGTATTGGCCAAGGTTGTGGTAATGGTCTCCTCCGACCTGTCTGCTGTTTGCGCTCATTTAATTTCTCCAATCATGTGTTTTGTCTGAAATAAATCTGCGTGGTTTGGATGCTTCGCTTTCCAGAGGCGGGCGTAAAAAGCGATGAAGTCGTTGCTGATCTTGAAGTCCGGCCCGGTGGTGATGATGGATACTTCCCACCGGATTCGATTGATGATCAACCAGTGGCTGATTCGCTTACACCCACGAGATACTGCCTCCATGGAGAACCTTTCAAATAGCCTCCAGATGTCCGGGTTTGCTTTATGCCATTCCCACCAATCTCGCTTGCGCTGATCGAACGTCTTGGCTGTCACAGGAACCTCCCGTGCTCCTTGATCGCATCAGTCATCTTCTGCCCGGATGGGTAAGTGGATTCAACCAGACTTGACGCTTTTGATGCCCACTTTTTGTAAGCGACTGCGAATTGATAACTGCCCTCAAGTACCTTGGGCGGAACCCGGCGCAGCAATTCCTGAAGTTGAGACTTGAGACCATTTTGTGTCATGGAGTTACCTTTCTGGCTGATGGTTTGAACAACATAAACTCAGAGCAAACCTCATCTACTACCGTCTCTTTGATGGAGCAATACCATTGACGATCTTTCGCTGGCGATGAGTGACGGCAATGGCTGCAATGCCGCTCAGCCACGTCTGGCTGCCAACAGGATGAGCGCTTGAAACATTGACCGCATTGGTACTCCTTGTTGTGAGAACCGATGCGCTCCTTGTTCGCTCCAAAAATGATGGCAGTGACCTTGGCAGCAATCTCTATGCTGCGCTCCTCGTTTGGGTAAATGACCTCGGAGTAATACTGAGAGTTGTCTTTACAGTACACAACGAGAAGGCACTTGATGTCCGTCCCATAGCGCTTCTTGAAGAGGCCCATGCCATCAACGCACTGGTCGTAATACTCCGGTTTTGATAGCTGCACTCCGACCTTGGAGATGCGATCGAATGCTTTTCGGTTCATCGACTTGATTTCCAGAATCATCTGCTCTCCAACTCCGAATAGCTTGATGAGTCCGTCCAGATGGGCAATGTGGTGCCCGTCGTGGCTGGAGAACTCCCACTGCTTACCTGTGCATGGGTCAACATCCTTTACAAGATGGCCAGCAGCCCGGAGTTCCTCCACGACCATGGCCTCTATCCGATGGCCTTGGTCAAAGATTCGCGTGAGCTGCGGGTCGGGTGGGTCATTTGGGAAACCGCGCAGAGTAAGGTGGTGGTAGGCGCCGCATGGGTTTGAGATACCTGATGCGCCTATGTACTTGCGCGCTTTCCCTTCGCTCTTTGAGAAGCTGATGATGCTGCCAGCGTCGAGCGACGCAACGACCATCTTTGCTACGCTTTCTTTCTCTGAGCCGGTTTGACTAGAGCCGGTGGCTTGGATAGCCACTTGGCCGCGTCCGTCTCCTTGATCAAGATCGTCTTGCCCGACAGCTTGTACTCCTGCGGAGTTCGGCCTGCCATGCGGAGGCGACGATAGGTGACGTACGAAAGACTGCTCAAGAGCAGGAACTGACTTAGTGGAATGAACTGCGAGTTGGGTAGTTTCTGTTTTTTTATCATGGGGTTTCCTTTGAATGGGGGCCACGCCCCCGCTGATAAATGATTGGAATGACTGAGGCATGATGTCTGGTCAAAACGGGATATCGTCAGTCATGTCCGTGATCTTGGGCAGCTCTTTGGATGGCTGGTTTCCACCCTCCTCGGGGTTGAAAAACCCTCCGACCTCAGAGGTTGGGTTGCCGTTGTATGTGCTGGCCTTAACGATCACCCCGACAGTCAACCCCTTGATAGAAGCCATCCCGCACCGGCCAATGTTGTCCGGGTCAGGATGGCCACCGTTTACAAGGAGAGACTTCAACCCCTCAAGCCCAAACTTTACTGCTTCTGGGTTTGGGTTGGCGACGTTGATGTTGTCAGTGATTACTCCATCATCACAACGTAGTACCACCTTCAAAATTTTCCCCGTCTTTGCTTTCGTGTCTGCGAGCTTTACATCCGCTACCTTGCAGACATAGCGTCCAGGCTTGAGAACCCCAGCCCCTGCTGATGCTGTGATACCGGCCAAAGACAAGTTTGAAAAAATAAATTCTGACATGATGAGTCCTTAAAGTTAACAACTAACACAACTATGGGTGTAAAAAAATCACTTCTTGGCCCCGAGCTTGGCCAAGATTGTGGTTATATCCCCCGTCTCTTCGACCTGCTTTACTGTCCCTGATTCGTCACGAACCTTGCCTTGCCACCCGAGGTATGTGGCCGTGACGATAGAGCGATGCGATACGATCTTGTCGTCCACGCGGCTGCTGACAGATATGCCACACAGCACGTTATCGAAGATGCCGGGGATTTGCGACTGAACTGCGTTGCCTTGCACCATTGGCAGTTTGACGGCTTCGCCATCGTCGTTCTCCGCGAACTTGACCAGCGCAGTGATTACAACGTGATAGGGAAGGTCGCGGATGAACTTGCAGCTTCCAATCATCTTGTCTTTGTAGAGGCCCCAAAGAGCAAACCCATTTTCCTTCTTGCCGGTGGCGGCAGCTTGGGCAGCAGCTTGGGCATCAGCCCACGAGTACACCATGTCTGACAGCTCCGTAAGGGAGTCAAGCATGATCCACTTGTAGCCAGCGTCCTTGAAATCTTTTGACAGGATCATCCGACAGATCGACACAAAACTGTAAACGTGCTTGGCTGCATCAACCGGGCCATCGAAACTCTGGAATGGCAGGTAGTCGATACCTGCACTTCTTACTGACGATAGGCCAGCCTCTCCGCTGACAATGAAGCCCTTGCCGTAGGCTTTCTGCATGTGCTTCGCTTGAGTCGTCTTGCCCCACCCTGCGGGTGCATAGATGAGGGTCTTGCCAAAGGACGTAGTTTCGTCCTTTGTGTTCAGTGGGGTGAATGCCATGCTCTTACTCCTTAACTATGTCAATGGCTGGAGTGCCGGGCTTGACTTCATAGCAGCCTTGAAGCTGTTGTTGCTCCACCAACGGGAGACGCCTCAGTACGCTCATGTCGATGCTGTATGCCAGCTTGACGTGAGCAGGCTTGTCGCTACCGTAAAGGGCGTCAAGCTCTTCTGAATCCCATGCGTACTTTTCTGGATACTTTATGGTTAAAGTAAATCCTCCTGCCTTTACGGTGTGCTCACCGACCTCCTTTGGTGCGAGATTGAGCAGCGCCTTACGTGCTGCCGTGTACTCCTCCTTGGCCTGCTGATGCACAGCTTCCTTGATCACGTAGTCTCTGATCACTGTGTACTCTGGTGTCTGTGTGCCCATGTGGTTCCTTAAAAAAAAGATTGTGTTTATTGATTACTATTGCAACCAATGGCTGTTATTCTATGACACAATTCAAGCAACTGCAACGAGCAGTGAAATTTATTTTTTGAAAGGGCAACATGGACAAAGAAGCACAAGACGCATACAGATCACAGCTCAGAAAAATGGGCTATCTGTACCTCAGCTTGGGGTGGTCAATCATCCCCATGCACTTATCTCAAAAAAAGCCAGCGGTCACTTGGAAGGATTACCAAACGACACCCGCAAGTGAAGAGCAGGTAGAGAGCTGGCTTGAGGATGGCGTGCCAGATGGGCATGGCGGCCTGACAAAAATTTTTGGCTGGGCTGTACTCACCGGAAAGATCAGTGGTCTGGTAGTGCTTGACTGTGACAATCAGGATGCAATCAATTACGCCTTGGGCGAGGCGTCATTGTTCAGTCTTCTTAGCACCCGTACAACGAGAGGTCAGCACTTCTATTTTCGGTATCCTGACGGCATTGCGCGGGTGCAGTGCCAAGTCGGCGGCTCGGGCGCGGAATGGATAGCTCCGCATGGCGTTGATCTAAGGGCTGATGGAGGATATGTCGTCGCGCCGCCAAGTATCAAGTTTGATGGCGACGGAAAGTTTGTGCATCAGTACGCCTACAACTGCCCGGACGAAGAGATCGAAAACTTTTCTTCCTCTCTGCCGATCTGGCCAGGCATCAGTAAGCGAGTCGAGCCAGCACCCGTGCCCATGGGTGAGTGGAGCTTCGATTCGCTCAATCTTTCTGCCGTAAGAACCTACGGAGAGGGGGTCTGGAAGCAAGCCAGTGATCGGGTGGCTGGCATGGGGCGCAAGATGCACGACGGCGATGGTCGCAACAACTGGTTGGTGCGCTACATCGGAGAGTGCATTTCGTCGAGCATGTCTGATGTCGAGCTGCGGAATGCCAGCGTGCAATTTCAGACTGAGTTCTTTGACCCGGTGCTACCGATATCGGAGTCAGAGGCCGCGCTGACATCGCTGCTGGCCGCAGACAAGCGCAATCACCCAGAGAAGCACGCAGCGATTCAGGTGGTCAGGGAGAAGCAAGACAAGAAACGGGGCGTACTTCGTCTGATCAAGCCAAGCACGCTTGGAGAACTGAAAAAGATGGCTGGCGAGAGTGGATTCTTGATCGACCCATACGTGCCGCCAAACTCCATCATTCAAGTAGTCGGCTTCAATGGCCACGGGAAGAGTTTGTGGCTGTTGCATACGATCTGGGCAGCGTCGAGAGGGGAGAGCTTTGGAAGCGGGTATTGCACAAGCAAAGTGCGTACCCTGTACTTGGATTTTGAGGGCAGCATCACTACTCTGCACGAGCGAGTGGATTGGTGCGATCAATCCATGGGGCCGATGAGCGACGAGCTGGTAATCTGGAACGCCAGCGCTGCTGATGACTCCATGCCGCTGTCTGAGCCTGACTCTGTGCAACGTCTGCAAGAGATGATCAACGAAGTCAAGCCTCAACTCGTCATCATTGACACCGTCCGGCAAGCGTGGTCAGGGATGGATGAGAACTCCCCTCATTCGTGGGTGCGTGTCAACGAGCTGGCGATGGCGTGCCGAAACGCTGGAATGAGCGTGATACTGGTGCATCACCGCAACAAACCCACAATGACGGGCCATGGGCGCGAGGCTGGCAGCACGGCCCAGCTCAAGGACTTGGATGTGCAGATCATCATCACCAAAGTCGTGCAGGATACAGAGCAAGCAAAGCGTGAGGCAGCCATGCCGGATGCTGCAACTTTTGTAGCAGATTTTGCGGGCAATCAGACAACAGCATGGGCTTATCTGGAGCGCACTCTTACAGAAGACTTCAAAATCAAGATGGTATTTGAAGTTGCTTTTGGGAAGACCAGAAAAGCAACTGATAATAATGTTACGACCTATGTTGGTCTAGCTCAATCATCGTCCACGGGGGGGTGGCGAACGGTACACAGCCTGACACCTATCCAAAAGGTGATCGCGTTAAATCGCAAAGGGTGTTCGATTGAAGACATCAGCCTCAAAACGGGCGTATCTCAGCCGACAGTCAAATCATGGGTATATAAAATTGGGGACAAAAAATGACAGTCGTTAGATCAATAAACATTGAAATTTGCAACGCAATCACAATCACCAAAATCAAATCTGAAGATGGGAGCGAGGCCGTTGTCTGCGCATCCTTTGATGATGATGGCACTGTGACGTGGAGCGTGGACAACCTCAAAGGGAAAAGCATCTCACGCGATGCACTAGCCTACGCCAAGGCGATCTACTACGCCCTGCTCGAAGAGGACGTGAAAGACCTGACATGAAGCCGTGGTGTACTTACAAAACCACTCACCCAAGCGGGCTTCATTACCATGGAAAGGGCAGGACTGAACTTGTTCTTTCCGGGAGATATACAGGGTCGGGAGTACGCTACAAGCTGGCGCTGACATGGCCTGGGTACGACCAGTCAACGTGGACGACAAGCATCCTCGAAACCTTTGACACCGAGGAGGAAGCCTACTTGGCAGAGGAGCGGATTGTCCAGCATGAACACCTTGCAGACCCGATGTGCCTGAACATGATGGCAGGAGGTAGGAAGGGGAAGTACAAGACGCAATCAAGTCTTCTCCGTCGATTCAGATCGGAGTTGAAAAAGATTCACGCCGCTGAAAAACGAGAGGTCTCGCGCGCGCGTATCGCGTCCCTCAAGTTGAAGGCGAAAGAAGCCAAGGCGAAGGCAGCACAGAAGCTGCGCGAGGCCAAGGGCGCTGTCAAAAAACGCAGCGCTAAAGCTGCGCGATGATGCCGGTCAGTCTGCTCTTCACGAGACCACGGTAACGCATAGACATCGCAGTGCTGGAGTGGCCAAGGGCCGACGCCAAATCAGCGATGTCTGCGCCTTGCTCCGCCAGCACCGAGGCGAAGGCGTGGCGCAGGTCATGCACACGCAGTGGCGGCAATCCTAGCGCCTTGGTGGCATCGTCAATGACACGACCAAGGCACGTAGACACAGACCCAATTGCGATCCCAGAAGGAACGATGCCGGTGCGAAAGATAGCACCAGACGCAACCTCCTCACGCAACGTGTGCGAGTACGGGATGACGCGGTCAATCGTCTTGCTTCTCCGGTTGACCGGCTTGGCAATGCGGGTGCCGTGCTTGGTGAAACTTGCAGGCGTCACCGCGATGGCCTCGCTCAATCTCGCTCCTGTATGGGACAAGATCAGCACGAGTGGATACCACTTCGGTTCAACCCATTTGATGTACGAGATCAGTGACTTCAACTCATCCGTGCTGATGTCGATGTACACGGTATCGTGAACGTATGGAACGTCGATCACTGGCTGGCGTTGAATCAACCCATCACGAAAGCAACGGGTCATCACGGCCCTAAGCTGGACAAGGTATCTCTTGATCGTACCTGGCGATCTCCCTGCCCATGCCTTGCTGGCAATGGCTGCCAGCTCCGAGCCTGGTGTGCCCGCTGGCAACTCACCAAAGACTCGGCGCAAATGCACGACCTTCTCCGCCAGAGACGGAGACATTGGTGCATGAACTTCCTTGACGCTGACGTAGTGCGCCAGCAGTCTGTTGATTGTCACGGTACAACTCCTTTTGTGTGTTGATTGGATGTCCCTTTGGATGCCTTGAGCACATCCATAAGATCGGGCTTTTGCTCAAGCCACCACGTCTTGCTGAGGCCGTACCTGGAGGCGTACTCTTTGTCCGGTATCTCGTCCAGCATGGCCTTGTGTGACACAAGCAATAGGCTCCGGTTCTGTACTCCCAAGGCGGTCATCGCCGCTTTCAGATGCAGCTTAACGGTCGTCTCGTCGCACTGCATCATGCGCGCGATGGCAGAGTAGCTGACCCCACCAAGCGTCGCTGTCAGCACAGCGTGGCGCTTGATGGTCGGGTGCATGAGCCGCTCTCTAAGCACGTCTGTCTCCGAGCTGGCGGCATGACTCCCGCTGTTCAGCGTTGACTCAATCCGCTTAACCGTCGCCAATATAGATGCGACATCTCGTTCGATCCTGTTCATAATTACCACCATTTCTATGCTTACCATTGCTTACTATTGCGATTATCATCATTTTCCTTATCCAACACTGTTTGATGAATTTTTTTCAGCGATACGCTGCCTGCTTCCTGTCCAAGTAAGCCCGCTTGGCCTCTCTAAACATCAGCACATCCTTGTGCTCGTTCAAGTCACGGGGCAGGCCGACCGCCAGCAGGAAGTCGGTGAATGTCCAGCTCCTCTCCACTCTCACGTCGAACATCTTAGCCAGTCGCTCGGGGGGGTATTCACTCATCCTAACGCTTGGCCTGCTGGGCAGGGGATCGGCATCATTGCCTCCGAGGATGGTGGTTCTGCGCCCGCTCGACGGTGGGGTGTAGAAGCACTTGGCTGGTCTAAGGCCGATAACCTCATCCTCATCCTCTGCCACTTTCCCGAGATTGATTCCCCCACTGTATTTGCGGGATAAGTCTTTGGTGATTTCGTTGATGTCCACTTCGTTCTCCGGTTTAAGTTGTCAATGAGATATGCCATGCCAGCTCTGTCATCTTGGTCGATGGACGCGAGCTTGCGCATGGACTCTACGTATGCCCAGAACCTTGCTCCACGGGACGGAGCAAGGGGGCGCCACCAGCTTGGTATTGACTTGCGTCCAGCCGCAGGGGGCGCTCTTCGAGCCAAGGCCTCAAGCCGCGCGACGGAAACCCGCTTCATGGCCTGCCTCCTTTGCTACCAGCTTGGCCAGCTTTCGGATGACCGGCTCATAAGCATCCGAACCTTGGACTGATATTGAGTCAGTAAATAGGTGGCTCACATCCATCCCACCGATACCAACCCCAATCATGTGGACTCCAATGGATGCAGCGTACTGATGCGCTTCATTCATCAATGCAGACTTTGAGAACGCCCTCGGGAGGGTATCAGCTTGGCCATCCGTCAGGAAAAGGTAGATTTTCTTGGAGTGGCGTTGCTTTGAAAGCTCTTCAAGGTCAGTGAATATGGCGTGGTAAGCAGGGGTACAGCAGTTCAGCGCCTCAACGCTGGCTCCGAACCCGGCCAGTACAACGGGATCGCTTACGCACTGACGTATATCCTTGATTCGACCGCGAGTGAGGAGGCCTGAGCTGACATAATTGTTATCCGAACAATCTGGTCGGCCATACTCATCGAAGCCGCCGGATTTTCTGAGCCTTTGGACATCCGCTGACGTGTACTTTGACGCGCTACTGTGTGACTGCGTGACAGCGATGTTTCCCCACATGCTCACAATAATGTCGCATCCAGTACGCTCCAAAGCCTCCGACAACGCAAGCGCAAGGCAGGCAGAATTGTACGCACGACCCAAGCCCGTCATCGACTGGCTTCCGTCCAGAGAGATGAAGAGCAGGGTATCCATGTCCTTACCATCTCTGCGCTGTTGATACACCGTGTCCCGCCCTTGAATTGCATCCACGACACGTATTGACTGAAGGCGTCCAGACCGGTAGCCGGACTCCCAACGACGATCACTGCGCGCTTGCAACTCAAGCTCCAGGACTCGACGAATCATGGCCCTCTTGCCAGCGATCTCCAACTTCATCCGATCTGCTATGGATAAGGCGCGACGGATTGCAGACGTTCTGTACCCACTGCCGGTCTCACCCTGGCCAGCGAGCACAGCATCCATGATGGGTACGACCTGCTGAAAGTTGCGGGAGTAAACGCAGAACGACTTGGTAACACGGTTCTTCTTGAGCGGGTCATTGTTTGAGATGTCATTGACCACGCTGTTCAGCGCACTCTTGAACAAGTCATCCAACTGTGACAGAGCATCCGACGGCATCACGACACCACCTGACCCACGTCCAGACGCATTCGCTGAGCCACCCTGCTTCACATCCTCTGGCTTGTGATCGCCACCGCCATTGGCTCGCGGTGCCTTGCCGTCTTGCTGCTCTGTGGTGCTGCTGCTTCCACCACCCCCTCCTCCTTGCGAATCGCTGGAGCCGGGTGCTTTGTCATCGCCTTCACTTTCGCCGCCACTATCTCCGCTGCCTTGGGTTCCACCGTCCTCATCGCCGCCATCGCCTTGGCCATTGGCGCCGTTACCCTGCTCTCCATTGCCACCCTTGCCATCTGATTGGTCGCCGGGTTGACCTTGCTCTGTGGACGGGTCGCCGCCATCACCTTGCTCCTGTCCCTGCTCTCGGCCCTGCCCCTGCCCCTGGCCTTGCTCTTCACCAGGGTCGGATTGAGGAGGCTGAGGAGGTTGCCCCGCTGGCGCTTGTTGGAGCGCGTCGATTGCATCGCAGATTTCCTGTGCAAGGTTTAGCGCCAGAGCAGTCCCCTTCTTGCTTGCAGCTTCATCCAGCTTGCCGTCCTTGTAGCCCGTAGGCAGTGCCACCATGAGGTCGGAGAAGCGTTCCGCAAGGTCATAGGTTGCTGGGTCAACTGCCTTCACAGCGTCGCACATCTTGTCGTAGATGCTATGAGAATGCACCCCTATCTTGCGTCGACCCATCGCTTGCAGAATGATCTGCATCTTTTTAGGCACGTCGAGACCAGCCATTACGTCGGCCATCCCTCCGTGCTTGATGATCTCTTCCTCCAAACCAAGGGCTGCGCGAGTGTTGGTGGCGCTCAGGGTATGCTTCATCCCAGCATACTCCTGCACCCCAGCGTGCTCAATCCTGATGTCCTCACAGTATTGCGCCATGCTACCCAACAAGGGGCTTGATTTCGTCATCTTGGTCAGCCTTTCGATGGTTCCTTTCGAGGTGTTGGTACACCTTACGTGCATCGACTCATGGTCTCTGTAGCCTCTGATCACATCTGCCTGATCGACCGTGATTTCGTGGGATGGCGGTATTGATGGCAAGGTAACGGTGTAGCCATCCGTACACGCTTGATCGCCACTGAAAACCACTCGAACATTCTTGCGTCCGATTACCTTTGCGCTGGATTCAACAGCGTCTTGGAAAATTGCTGCTCTCATTTTGATTCCTTATGTGTTGATGTTGTGATTACTCAAGAACCTTGGTTGGGTCGATTGACCCGAAGCAAGCGTTCGCCAGTTCAGTGATGCGCTGACGGTACTCTTCGGGTGATGCGTCGTACAGCTTCGAGCGGAAGGCTGCCGTGAGTGCCGTCGTCTCATTCGTGTACCCCATAAACATCAGGCCTTGAACCTCACGGGCGAACGCTACAGAGCGACGCGGCGAGTAGCTGATCGGTGTCTGGTGGGTCACGAACGCTTGTCGCATCTCGATTGCAAACTTGACCATTGCCTCAACCAGTTGCGGAGCCAACCCAGGCACCTTCGAGTTGATCATCTTGACCTCCTCATCGTGAGTCATGTACGGAACCATGACGAAGGTCGTGAAGCGATCAAGCGTAGCAGCGGAGATGATGCGGCAGGCTGGGTACAAGCCGGAGTCGTCGCCATTGCCAGTGGTATTCCCGGTCGCGCACACCCTTGCCATGGGAGTGAATGGGACACGCCGACCACCGTCCTCCAGTAGCAGCAATCCCTTGTGCTCAAGCACTGGCTGGAGTGTGTAGAGCGCATTGGGATGGCCAGCATCAAGCTCGTCGCAAAGCAGGATGTAGCCACGTGACAAGGCGATCTCCAGAACTCCGGGTAGCCAGCTCGACACTGTGCCACCCTTGCCATCTCCGCTCAGACTCATGCGCCCGACCAACTCCGCGCGGTCAACATTGCTATCAAAAGCAACTCGTGCCACCGGCCAACCGAGGCGAGCTGCGATCTGTTCAATGAACGTCGTCTTGCCACAACCCGTATGGCCGGTAAGCCAGAGGTTATCGTTTGAGGTGAGGCATTGGAGCGCCTTGATAAGCATCTCCTTGCGGAAGATGTACTCATCATCGACTGCTGGCACGTCCGGGTGGGCGCTGTCCCATGTGAAGTGCGGAACCATCAGTGTCGTGCCAGCAAGCAAGGGGAACAGATCGGATGCTTGAACCATGCTCATTGTCCCGTCCGGGATAGTGGTTGCCGCGCTTGGGATAGCCATTGTGGTTGGCATGGCCGATTGGCTCGACAACTTGATGCGAAGCTCCGAAATCATCTTATCCGAAGCCTCCTGGGCGGCGGTTGCCTGAGCTTCAACAGCATCCACACGCAAGGCGTACTCTTCAGCCTTTGCTGCGCTCTCCGCCAGCTCTGCAAGCGTTGATGGGACACCGAACTGCGTCAACATACCGTTGATCAGGGTGCTCAGCTCAGGCTTGAGGTTGGACACAGAGGACAGGACATTGGAAGCGGTGTTGATAGAGGCCATTTGATTTACTCCTTGGTTGACGAAAGAACTGAATGATGAAGAGGAAACACTTACCGAGCTTGGCGTTTTACTGAACCCGTTTAAGAATGGGCCGGTAAGCCAATGGGAGCACATATAGGCGACGCTTTCTCCTGGACGTTTCGACTCCGCCTTGGTTTTGAAACTAGAGACCCACGCCGTAACATCGAAGCCGAGGTTTCCGGCTGCGTTAGTCCAAGCGCCTGTAACCAGTCTGTTAACAAGGATTGCCTCAGTCACCCTCGCATTGCTCAAGCTGATGGCCAGCATGGCCATGTCGTTGACGCTGATCACCTTCAACAACCACCGGAAGCTAAGCTGCTTGTACTGTGATAGCAGACCGCTACGGATGTACGCCGCCATGGCGTTGTTTGCCTCCGCCTCATAAACAAGACCGGCTCGGATGATCTTGGTCAAGGCATCCTTCGTCTCCGATGGCCTGAGTCCACCGCATGACAGCACGGAGTAGACCTGAGCCAACATACCTTGATGCTTTAATTGGTCAGACAAGAAGAAGTCTGTGGTCGAATTAACCAGATCAGTGATCTCTGTCCCGCCTGCAAAGAGGGTTGGTTGATAACGTGGCGTCATGCCGGTTGGAAGCCGGTTCAATACCATCGTTACGTTCTTGTTCGCTTCCTCGATAAACAAGGTTATTGCTGTGTTTGGCATGGTGTTACTCCTTAGTTGCCAGTTGCAGAAGACCCGACAATGCGGGCGGTGAGTGCGGAGATAACCTCCGCGAGATTCGAGAGTCCTACAGTTGCCACAATCACATCAGCGAGTTGGCTCGGGTCAGTAGGGATGGCTGCGTTGGGCTGGGCAGGCTGCGTATAGACCGGCACAGGGAACGTCGGTACTGGCGTGCTTTGGTTGGTTGAATTCACCAGCTCTGCCAGCTTGTTTGCAAACTCCACCACTGGGCGGAGCTGAGTGCGTCCATCCTTCGTTCGCCGGTCAATGCGTGCCTTGACGATTAGGTAAACGCTCATAGCGTTTGCCCGTCCTTCCAGCACCTCACGTTCGAGGTCTTTGATTCCCATCGCCTCAAGCTGCTTGATGGCGGTGGCGGCGGTTGCGGTTGCGGTTGCGGTTGTCATATCAAAACTCCTGGTTGTGCCCCTGTGGCCGAGGCGAATGAACGTGCCACTCCAATACGCTCCATTGCTGAAGCGCATCAGGCTGGCTTGTGCTGGGTTATTTGCGGAAGAGGTAGCTTCGGTAGCAGGCGTAGCAGTACCAGCGGGTTGTGCTCATCTGGCACCCTCCCTCTGGCACCTTGATCGCCTTGCATTTGCTGCAAAGACGCAGCAGATCGCCGCGTTGGTTGCTCACGAAAGCAACCACCAAAACAGAACGACGACTGTGTATGCGATCACCACCCACCATGCGGCTACACGGAGATCGTCGATGTAGTCAATGCTGTCCTGTTTCATTTTTTGCCTTTCGCTCTGCTGATGATGTCGATTGCATCGGACGTGACCATGATCTCGTCGCCTTCATCGTCCACATCCTCCGTGAAGACGTACATGAAGTCCTCTGGCATCGGGACGAACAGCTTGGTATCACGATCAATGAGTGAGCTGATGGCAAGCGAGCAGATGTACTCCATGACCAGCTTGACCCCCTGGCGTTGGTTGTCGCAGACGAACGGCTGCTTCGTCTTTTTATCAAACGCAATCGGAATTGGTTTCCCGTCGGGGTCTCTGGCCCACACGGCACCCTTGCGTTCTTTGTATCCATCTATCATGCCAAAGGCTTGGCGCAGAGCTACTGTCGCATCTTCTGATATCATAGAGATAACTCCTTCAGTGGTTGAAAAAATGCTGCCGCCTTGAACAGGTCGCCCAAGGTGGATGATTGCTTGATGTGCTCCCTGGTGAAGGCGTCCATCGCTGCGATGTGGGCATCAGTGGCCCACTCCACACGCCAACTTTCGCCTTCAACGACCGTGCTCTTCTCGCACAGCTTGAGGGTCTTTGCTTTGGTGGCCTTCCACCTCGGCCAGAAGTGCTTCAGAGCACGGGTTGAGCGGGCAATGAACTCATCCTGCGATGCAGGCATTGCGCTGTCGGCCATGTCGAAGTGCTTCTCGATGTACTCTCCACGTCCGGGTGGGGCGTATATGTGGGCGGTGACTCTCATGGCATAACCTCCCATGCGATACGCTGCCATCCTCGGGGCTGGGCACGAAGCATGAACCCGTTGAGCCAGTCCACTTCAGACTGAGTGAGGTTGAGCCACTCAATCGAATCACCTGATTTGAGATGTATAACGAAGCGGTACTTGTAGTCGATGATGTTCATGCCTCACCCCTCATTTCAATTTCTGCGCAGACGACTCTCAGATAGTCTGCTTGTATTTCCCTCGCCGCCTCCCTCGCCTTACCCCACGCAGCATCCTCCGCAGCCCACGCAGCAGCCCCCACAGCACCCACAGCAGCCCACGCAGCAGCCCACGCAGCGCCCCCGGCAGCACTCCCAGCAGCCCACGCAGCGCCCCTCGTAGCATTCCCCGCAGCATCCCACGCAGCATCCCTTGCAGCATCCCTCGCTTCAGCCAGCTCCTCTTCTGTAGCTTCGCTGTTGGCGAACCTTTCTGCTACGTCCAACGCTGCCAGGCTGCGGGGGTCTTGTACCAAGTGCTGGACTTGACGTATACACCAGACTGCGTACAGCCTGATCTCTTTGTCCCGTCCATCGACAGCTCTCATGCACCACAGCGCGTCATCCAAGCCATTGCTATCAAGGATCGTGGTGATCAGCAATGGCTCGTCATCAGCCTTGGTCTTTCCGAGGTTCTTGAGCAGCTTTTCCCAACCCTCTTTACAGGGACTGTGGGCGCGTATTTTGTTCAGTGTTGTTTTCATTTCAGCTCCTCTGGTATTTCGACCTCATCCCCCAGCTTACTGGCTGCCTCCTTCATAGATACAAGGTTGACGATGCGCGCCTTGTCTGTAATGAGAGGGTCTGAGTCCTCGTACAGAAACACGGATTCCGGGCAGTCCTCATTGCCCACCAAGATGAAGCTGCGAAAGGGCGCAACATTCATCCCCTTGAGGTGGGCGTGGAGCAGCCATTGAACGTCCTCTGGTTCATTAAGTAGGCCGCTCATAGCAACCTCCAGATAAGCTCGAGGAGCCAATGGGCAGGCTTGCTCTTGTCGAGCAAGCCTGTTTGAATCTTGACCATGTCGCCCCCGATGGGCGCTGGCCGTGGTTGGTAGGCAATGCCGATCAAGACCTTGCCCGTGTTGTATGGTGTTGCCATGTCACTCACTCCTTTTAATTGTTGATGATTGCATATTATCGCATTCGTATGCAACGAATGCAACGAACGTGACAAAACTTAGCTGGCGATGCGTTGGCCAAGCTCGCCGGGCAGACAGAAGTCGAGGGAGACTTCCCTCTTAACGAACGTAAACACGGGTATTGAACCGAAGTGCTCTCGCACCAATTCGGCCAGCTCGGCAGCCTTGGCTCGGTCGGCTATCACGTGTCTTGTCGTGATAACTGTTGCCACAGACGGTAGAGCCCGCATAAATGAGACCTCCGGCTCGAACACCTCGGTCTGACGGTTGAAACATTGGCCAATGGCCTTGACATTGTGAGATTTACGCATGATTACTCCTGGTTGCGTGGTTGAAAAAGCCCAAAAGCGGGCAAGAAAAAAGCCCCTGTGCGTGATCAGCGCATGGGGGCCTTGCGTCGAGACAATGCCTTTTCTTTTTTACGTGACCTAAAGGGTAGGGAATGCCACGACCTGGTTGCCAGGCTCAGTGTTGTCGTATGGGGTTGGACAGAGCACTGCATTGGCTGAGCCAATGCGCTACACTGTCGGCGCTGGACATCCGTCATGCCCTGACGCCGCAAGGCACCAAAGGGATTACCCCCTGGCCAACCTTGGCCTCTCTCTCCCGTCCACAGCCACCAACCATCGCGGCTGGTTTTCCCACGCCACAAATTCGGGTTTCTGAACCCTTCCTCCGTGTATCATTTTGGCCAGCAAATCGGCCTCCTTCTTCATCATCCAGCCCGACACCCAACCGGGGGACGACCCACAAAATGCGGGCATGAAATCCCTCGTGAGAAGGGTTTCGACTAACCCCTCCCACGTTCCACTGAAATGGAACGTACTGCCGTTATATTCCTCCTTGTGGTATTCAACTCTGGACGACCTATATAGCTTGACAGTCCCAGTCACGTACCCCACGACGTCGTTGTATTGGTAGGTTGGGTTTACCCCGTGAACCCTCCGGCCCGATTTGGCCATGTGGAGGGAACAGGCATCAAAATCCTGGCCAATAACGTGGAAGCTGCTGGTGGGCAGCGCGAAGGTGATTGATGCAGACATGACGTACTCCTACCCAGGTAACGCTGGGACGTTTGTGCGACAGAGCACTCCAATGCGCATGGTGTATGCGCATCAGGCTGGTCTGTCCAACGCCAAAAAGCCGCGTGTGCGGCTTTCTGGACGAGCTGGCTTACTACAGGCCCAGCTTTTCGCAAATTTTGCTCAGTGCGGCATTCTGCTGCACCAGCGTTCCCTCAATCGCCAGGAGGCGAGAGCGAACGGTAGGGGCCTTCGGGGCCTTTGTGGCCTTCGGGGCCTTTGGGGCCTTTGGCGCTGCCGCTGGCGCCGCCACTGGCGCACTGCGGGCGAACGCGGCCGCTTTTGACGGTGCTACTTCGTAGCCTCTAAACGTGCCATCTTTTATGCGCTCGATCGCCTTGGCGGCCCGGCGTCCAGCGCCCGTGGACTGGTCGGCGGCCCTTTCGGCCAGGAACGCCAGCGCGTCAGCGGGCGTTGCGACGCCGCTGTTGATGGCGGCGAAGATTGCGTTTAGGGTCGAACCCTTGGGAAATTTGAACGTGCTCATGGAGAACTCCTTGTAAAACATCAGGCGGAAGCACAGCGAATCTGCGTTCTGTTGCTGACAAAGGGAAGGAGACCCCTTCCCCTTTGGGGAATGCGAGCGTGCGCGTGCGAGGGCGCGAGAGCGCGCGGGAGGTGAGGAGGATACTATGTATTCTATAGCACGGGCCTGTGGATAACCTGTGGATAACTTCCTACGGAAAAGCTGTTTTCCCCTAAAAAAGGGGGTGACTTCGGGGGGGGTGGTGGCCGTCCCGCCGTTCGCGCGCGTGTGATTGGTGACCCATCCCCCCGACATTTTTCAGCACTTTTTACAAAAAGGCCCCACCATGCCAACATGCTTTTTACAAAAATGCCCCACCGCGCAAACATGCGATGCGCGTGAATTTAGAGTTTGCCATTTTTGGATTTTCCATAGGTTCAGCAAAGGGTGATGAGGATTACTACCTCGATCACTCTCTGATCCCAACCTCCCAAACGATCCATGAGGGGAGGCCCAGATAGTTGCCGTCACCGACAACAAGCCATGAGCAAGCTATTCGCTTCACGCTGTTCCGGCTTCTCACCACTTTGCCAAAACAGCGCTCACCAGTCCCTAGCAAACAGGCTGGTCGATGAACATGGTGTGTGTGCCCATGTTTCGGTGTCCGACTCCAAGCGCCCCATGCAAGGCCACTGCTAACGTGTGGAGTACGGTCAAGCGACGCAACTGAAACGAAAAAAGCCTTTAAGGTTCTTGGCTTTCCACTGCGCAACCGTGTCCCTTACGGGATTGAAAGCCAAGACTTAAAGGCTCTTGGTTTGTCGAGCAGTTGCGCCGCTTGACAAAAAAATTCTACATCAAATTGCTTTTGGAAGCAACTTTGCTAAATACCAACATGGCCAAGGTTGGTTTAGGTAAGGGGGTGGGTCAAATCACCTCACTGGTGAGTGGGGTAATTATGCTAATGTGGGGGTGGTGAGGGAAATTGACCCACTGAGTCATGAGGTGATTTTGTAGGGGTGGGGTGATTTTGTAGGGGTTGGGTAAAAATGTAGCACCCCTCAACTTTCCAAAAGGATCACCCGTGAACGTCTTCGCCCACACAGATCAACCATTCGCCCCCGTTTTGGCAAGCATGACCGAAGATCGACGCTTGCCACCGACCACTTTCAGGATTGCTTGTTACATCCTCCTACACGAATCAAGTTGGGAAATCTCGGCCAGGAGGGTATCGAGAAGGCTTGGCATAGACCGTCGGGATGTGACCAGAGCTTTTGACCAGCTTGAGGAGTGTGGCTACATGAAAGCCGAACGGATAGCGGTTGATGGCAGGCTGTGCCGATCCAACATCGCCTTAAGCAACAAGGCCGAGTTCGAGCCAAGGGTCATGGCCAAGGGGGGTTGAGAACAATAACCAAGACATCGAAGAGACAGAGAAGGTTGAGACCACCACGAGCCAAGGCAGCACAAAGAAGCTCGCAACCGTCGATGGCGAGATGCTCGTTGGGAACGTGATCTTTCGCAACGGGATGAGTAGGAGGGTTACGACTCCAGAAGACGTCGAAAGATTTCAACAAGCAGCGTAAATTCTTCCGAACATAGGTTGCTTTTATTGCTTACTTTTGCGATAATCAAATCCTCATCAACCAACAGGAAAATCATGCACCTCGCTCCCATTGCCATCTCCATCGTCGAACTGCTCTGCTCTGGACATACTGCAAAACAGGTCGAGGAAAAGTTGGGCATATCGCCTCACACGCTTAACGAGCACATCACCTACCTTCGGTTGAATGCTGCCCTTCCGAAAGAAAAACGGACGTACCAAGCCTGCCAAGGGGCGATCCTGGACAACCTTGAAAAGATGAAAGCTGCCATCGCGTCTGAGGAGAAGGCGCGCGCGGAGTACCTGGCCAGCCTCCACCAGTTCGGTTTCTAACCATGCCAAGGATCAAGACTCTCGTCAGGAACGATCACACCTCAACTACGAGTCCAACTGATCCTGACGCAATCCCAGCCTTCGAGACCAGCGCTGGCATACCCAAACGAGCACTTGGCCACAACGCCAAGCCAGTCTACGTGAACAAGTACGCACTGGCAGACTTCAACAAAAACGTCGATCCAGCGATTCAACGCCGCCAAGTGGAGGCTGCCAACGTGGCCTCCCTGTTTGCCAAGAATGCTGTCCGTCCTGACGAGATAGCTGCTGTAACCCGCCGTGGCTTTGAAGTGTTTGCTCAGGGTATGGAGGATGCTTCCCTTGTGATGACGGGTGTCAAGAAGTGGGATAGCGCCCAGATGCGAATCTTCTCTCTGCTGGCAGAGCGGTTCATGCCAAAGGTTTCAGCGATGAAGCCTATTGCCCAGAGCGTCAACAGGGAGCTTGAAGAGTTGACTCTCGAAGAGCTGGAGAACCTCGCACTTGGCAAAGCAAAGCACTTGGCAGTGGATGCCGTGATGAAGCAGGGTCAGGAGCTGGCAGAGCGCGAGGACAGACAGGAAAGCGCCAACGCCACCAGAAAGCTGAAAAAGATCACCAAGCATATTGCCAGCATTGATGAAGCTGTCAAAGCCTACTCAGCCAAGCCTCCTGCCAAGCCTCCCAAGGTAAAAAAAAACTGAGTGAGCTTCCACCTCACGTCATGGCCAACCTGTCGAAAGGATTGGCAGTACCTGGCAAAACATTGAAAGACCTCTGGCGCGCGCGAGGTCTTAGCGAGGAAGAGGTTGAGCGCAGGCATCAGGAACGACTGGACAAGATCGTTGCCACTCGCGCCCGCACCATGGCCAAGCGGCTGGAAATGAAAGCTCTGGCCATGGGGCTTGGACAAGAGGCCTACCTGGCCAAGGTCATCGACAAGAAGCACCAGGAGATCACCAGAGAGTTCCGCGCGTCCCCTCTCCGTGGAGTAAGGAGTCAGGCCGCAATCCAGCGCAAGTTGGCCAAGGACAAGGCGAAGGAGGACAAGCGCAGGGACTACGAGTTCAACCCAAAGATCAAGGGTCTGACAGGACTCAAGGGGATCACGACTGAGGAGGATGGCAGCATCAGGCTTCAGGAACTTCGCAAACAGCGTCCTGATATTTTCTACATGATGCCAAAGGGACTCACGTCAATCGAATCAATCAGGCGTATTCACGAGCTGCTGAAAGCAGAAGGTAGAAAGGATAAGTATGGTCAATTCTTCAATTAGCCAGCAGGACGCAGCGCGGTATCTGCTCAAGCTGAAGCAAAGCGCCAACAGCTTTCAGGGATTCATGTCGTACTACTACGATTTTGTCTGGGAGAAGTTCCAGAAGGAGATGCAGGAGGTTCTGGACTTGCTGGAGAAGGATGCACTGCTTTCCAAGGGTGGAAATCCTGTAAGGAATCTTCTCATTACGATGCCGCCTCGACATGCCAAATCAACAAACTCCACTATCAATTTTGCAGCATACGCACTGATGCGGAGATCAACCCGCGAGGTAATGGTCAGCTCGTACAACAACGAACTGGCAGCCACGTTTGGCCGAGCAACGCGCGAGATCGTCACGGACAAGAAGGCGCGGAAGGCTTTCAAGGATTTCGACCTGAGCAAGGAAAGCCGTGCTGTTGACTTCTGGAAGACGACCACTGGCGGAGCGTACTACGCTGTTGGGTTGAATGGAACTACCACCGGGCGCGGCAGTTCCTGCCTGATTATTGACGACCCGTACAAATCCAGAGAGGAGGCAGACAGCACTACCCAGCGACGCAAAGTCTGGGACTTCTACACCTCCGGGCTGCTGAGCCGGATGCAGCCAGACCGCACTGGCCAGCCAGCCATGCAGATCGTGACCCAGACGCGATGGCATCCCGACGATCTGGCTGGCCGGATCATTGACTCCAAGGAGTTCCACGCTGGCGAGTGGGTTCACCTGAACTTCAAGGCGTTGACGTTGCGCGAGCGCGGCGTCTACGTTCGGAGAAACCATTTGCCAAAGGATGACCCAAGGTACATCCCCAACCTTTCAACCGAGCAGATCGACACCGGTGATCGAAAATCGGAACATGTGACAAAGCTGCTGAGCGATAAGCTGGTCAACCCACTGGTCAACGTGGCAGACAGTTACGACGCGCTCTGGCCATCCCGCTTCTCCGTGCCATGGCTGTTGAAGCAGAAGGCCATCATTGGAGACCGGGACTTTGAGGCGCTGTATCAGCAGAATCCCTACGTCCTTGGCGGCAACCTGATCAAGGAGTCGTGGTTCAGGAAGTACAACAGGGATACAGTCCCTCAGACTTTCCATGCGCTCGCTGTAACGGTTGACACGGCGTTCAAGTCGAAAACATCAAACGACTACTCCGTGTTCACGGTAGGCGGGATTACGGAAATGGGTGACATCTACGTTCTCCGTGTGTTTCGTGAGAAGCTGGAGTTCCCAGACTTGAAGCGCAAGGCCATCGCCATCAACGCTACATACCGAAGCCAAGGGCTGCGTGGTTTTTGGGTGGAGGACAACGCATCTGGCCAGTCTCTCATCCAGGAACTCCGCGCTAACAGCGGCGTCCCTGTGATCCCGTGGAAGCCTGGAGCTGTGGAGAAGTTCCAGCGGGCCGCCAGCATCACTCCGCTCGTTGAGGGTGGCCGTGTGTTCATCCCGGAGGAAGCCGACTGGCTGGAAGATTGGATGACGGAGCTTTCAACCTTCCCTGCTGCGAAGAACGACGATCAGGTTGACTCGTTTGTGATGCTTGTGGATGTGATGTCCCGCATGGTGATTACCGGCATGAAGGACTTTTCCGCCCCGATTGGCGATCTTGTGGCTGGCCCAAAGATGTCGGAGCTGCTTTTTGCTGGTGGGGAGTTGAAGGCAGACCCCCATGGATGGCTTGGAGAAAATGGGTTCAAGTCTGCCGCCAATAATATCGAATGGAAGGGCTGGGGTTTTTGACCAAGTAGTTGCTTTCGTTTGCCACTTGTGCAGCTTTTGTGGTCAAATAGGGGTATGAACTCATCCTGGTTTGACTACAGAGCTGCCCCAACGAGTGATTCGGTGGTTGTAGACCTGTCCCCGCTGGCCAACAAGTTGATGGGGTACGACGATGTTTCCATTGACCTGACACAGGATCAGGAAAACAGGCTGGTTGAGTACGTCAGGGTCATCTCAGAGATGTCCCACAAGTCGGTTTCGGGACGGTACTCCGCATGGCAAGAGGCTGATCGTGCCCATGATCTTTATGTCCCGGCTGACGCAACGTCATTCCGCAACAAGGTTGTCATCTCTGACACCCGTGCCATCTCCGATACCGTCCTGACCTACTTCATGGCCGCCATTACCGGTCGGAATCCCATGTTTCAGTTCGAGGGATTGAACCGCGCCAGCAGGAAACCTGCCGTTTTGATGGAGCGAGTGCTTCATCAGCAGATGCGCGCTGGCGCAGCGGAGGCAAAGTTCGCTCAACAGTTCCTGGACATCATCCGGTATGGCACAGCGCCTACAAAATGGGTCTGGAGTGACAGGCTCAACACCAATTTGATCGTCAATGCCGACCCACGCAAGACCTTCCCAGACCCCCGAGCGCCTGCCGGTGATGTGGACAAGATGGCATTCATCGTTTTTTCAGACCACGCATCTGGTTCCTCCCTCCGGCGCACAGGGATGTATCCCAAAGTCGCACAGTACCCTCGCCTTCTGGACAATTCAACGCTCGTTACGGGCTGGATTTCACACGAATGGCACAAGGAAAACGGGAATGGGTGGAATATCAACCCACAAACTCAGCTCGACGGGACAACCAACCACCAATTTAAGGTCGGACGAAGCCACGTAGTCGATGAGGCATGGATTTGCTTCACGGGATACGAACTTGGGATGCCATCGCTGGGTGAAGTGTGGATGGTGGTGACAATTCTTGACGAGCGATTCGTCATTCGGGCGCAACTTTCCCCGTATGGACGCCAGTTTCCGGTCACGAACCCAGGATTCGGTTTCGACAGCCACAAATCCCATCAGCAGAGCCTGTATGACATCCTCCTTCCGCTCCATGATCTTGGTACTTGGCTTCTCCGCTCTCGTGTGGATAACGTACAGGCTGCTCTCAACAACCTCATCTTTGCCGACCCCACCAAGGTCGCCATCCATGACCTGATCAACCGGAATCCTTGGGGCATTGTGCGTACTTTGCCCGGAACCAAGCCCGGAGACGGGGTTCACATTGCCCAAGTGCCGGATGTGACCAAGGGGCACTACCAGGACATCCAGTTTTTATCGGATATGAAGCAGCGTGTGGCCGCCGCCAGCGATGCCCAGCAGGGTATGCCAACGGCAGACGTGCGTACAGCCACCGAGATTCAACGATTGAGCCAGCTTGGCTCCCAACGCCTTGGCGTGCTGTCAAGAGTGATCTCAGCCACCGGGATACGCCCCGGCGTGCGCCTTATGGCCTCCAACATTCAGGACGCTTTGAACTATTCAGGCTCAATCCGGGTTCCAGACGATCAAAAGAACGATGTTTTGGGTGGTTTGGTGGACAACGGGTACGTGAACTACGACGTGTCCATGCTTCAGGGCCAGATCGACTACATGGTGGTGGACGGAACCCTTCCGCTGGAACCAACTCGGTCTCCAGAGACGTGGATGCAGATACTCACGGTGGTAAACCAGGCTGGCCTTACCATGGAATACGACGCTGGCCGACTGGTGGAAGAGGCCATCAGGTCAATGGGCGTTCCCGACATTGATCAGTTCAAAATTTCCAGAGAAACGCTGGCAAAAGAGGGGCTTAGCCCGTCTCAACAGATGGCGATCATGGAGAAAGCGCGGGGCCAATCGCAAATAATCCCGGTTGAGAACCTTGAAAAACAACTTGGAGCCGGGAATATCGTTCCTCTCCGCAGCGCAGGAGGCATGAAATGACCACCCCGAGCAAAGCACAACTTGCTTTTACAGTACCTCCGCTGACGCGCGACTACATCGACGCAGCAATCGCAGAGGCCATTGCCAAAGCACAGATGGATTACTTATCGCTGGAAGCTACAGTGCTGTCCTCCGCGAACGCTGTCAACACAGCATTGGCAAGAGTGAATCTTCTGGAAGCAGAGGTTCACGCTGCCCTCAACACTTAGCAGGCGGAACGCACCATGGCAACTCAAATCACGCGCCCTGACGCAGACCAACTCAAGTTCACCAGCCGGTACAGTGGTGAGCATATCCTTGAAGAGTACCTCGAAGCAGCCGAGATTGGTGGACGGCCTATCGGGTCTCTACTTGGAGACTTGTTCGACGCATCCACAGGGGTCGTCAACCAGAAGCCAACCTCTCTGGATGCAGCAGCTACCGCAGCAGATCGCGTTCAGACTGGACTCGACCGTGTTCAAACTGGCCTGGATCGCATTCAGACTGGCTTGGATGCAGAATCAACAGCCGCAGACAGGTACCAGGTAGGTCTTGACTCTGCATCCGCCTCAGCGGCCTCCGCATTGGCAGAAGCGGCAGCAATCTCAACAGCGGAAGATGCAGCAGCGACAGCGGCTGACAGGATTCAAGTTGCCGCTGACCGCGCTGCTACCGCACTGGATGTCCTGTCCACGCGAGAGAATGCCATCCGGGCCACGGCTGAGGCGGAGATCGCCAAAAACGCAGCAGACGAATCCACCCTACAAGCTGGCATCTCTGCAACCCAGGCAGGCCTCTCTGATGTCGCAAGAGCTGCATCTGAAGCCGCAAGAGACGCTGCCCAGCTCTCTGCTGCCGTCTATGCCAACACGGCTCTAGGCCTTGCTGCAACTGTTGTTGGACAGTATTTCAGCGTCATCTCGACGTTGCAGACAGAGTACCTGATCTTGTACCTGCACGACACCGGTGATGTTGCGACGCAGATCAGCACCTACCCCAGCGTTGCTGGCACCGACTACACCATCGCCAACCTTGTCCACGTCAAAGAAAACGGCAATGACGGGTTCGATGGATCATCTTGGCACAAAGCCGTAGCTACCATTGAGCGCGCCCTTGAGATCGCTTGGTCGCATTCCAACCCAACAGTGATCGAGTGGGCACCAAACCATCTCGTGTACACGAACGGGCATCTGGACATGCCGGACAACTGCGTGATCAAGGCAACCCACCGAACCGTTTTCGTCCGTCCAAACCCAGGGTTTGAGCAGCGAAACGTGTTCCGCATGGGGAGCGGGTGCTTCATCGAAGGCATCATGTTCGAGGGCTGGCAGTTGGATGACATGACCAACCCGACAGAGGGTTTTGCTGTGAGCTTCCGCCCAGGTGCTGTGATCCGTCGAGTTCCTTACGCCCACAAGATCGCGGTTCGCACTATCCCGAAATGGGGTCTTATTGCCCCTCCCCTCGACCGCGCCAATGGCAACCCGGAGGTTCCGCGCAGCGGAGGCGTCCTCTTGGCAGACGGGCTGGTATGCAGTCAATACTCCGTCTTCCCGAACATCATGGCATGGGGCGCAACGCCAGTCCTTCCAAACGGCATTGGGTACTGCGCAAAGAATGGCGCTCTGATCAACGCAGTGAATGCTGTGTCCATGTGGGCACACAAGCACTTCCTGGCCATTAATGGTGGGCAAATCATTCTCAGCGCTTGCAGTACGCAATTTGGGGATTACAGCCTCTACGCAAAGGGTACTCGCCAGATCGTCATTCCGACTGAAGTTCCTGGTCTGACGTTGCATTCTCCGTTGCCCGCCCGGCTAGCCATAGATGCCAACCTTGCGGCAGCAACGCAAGACATCATCGACATGATGTGGGGGGCCTTGGTCTTTGATGGCTACGTGACCGGGTGGACGGCAGCGAGGGAGCAGCATACAAGGGACGATGCCGCGAGCATCATGCAAGCATTACGCTGGACTCTCAAGACGGCAAATCAACAGCCAATGCTTGACGTAGCCAAGGGATTGTTCAATGTCATGGGCGATCCGAACTTCGCGCCCGAAACATTGCCTGCGTTCCTGTACGCATTTGCCTACATGCGGGATCGGATCAACACGACTCTGAGCCTCGATGTGGCAACGCAGAACGATGTCACACAGCTTTTCAACGCGCTGATTGCGACTGTTGGCGCTCCGGTTCGACGCACAGACCCAAGCAGAATCACGGCCATTGGCCATACGTGGACGGCTGTGATGTCTGGTGTCTCACTGACAAAGATTCCTCCGGCCCGTAACAGCGCCACCATTGCTGACTCCATCATCGAAGAGAACGAGGGTGTTGTCATTGCCTCCGGTCAGGACGATCAGGGTAACGCACTTTTTGTCGGCGGCCTGCAAATTACTGCCGATACAGGCGAGCTGAACGGCCCGCCATTTGACCAAGCTGTACGCCGGATTGCTACCCGTGCAGCAATTTCAAGGAGCTTCTGATGCCACGTATTACCTGCAAAACTCCATCCACCGGGCGCTCGGTCAACTTCTTTTCAGTTGACCTTCCGACAGCATGGACTGCGGTCGCGGAAGCGAGTGACTTTTCTGTGCCTGATGCCAGCTATATGTACTCAACGCGCGATGTCCTGGACAACAGTAGAGCCATCAGACCGGGCGAGATTTTCTTTATGACTCCGGTCTACGCCCGCAACAAATCCACGGTTGACTGCTGGATTGAGGTATCCATCTTGACGGAGACTGGACTGAATGTGATGTGCCCAGGTGTGCTGGTCATTCCGCCCGGAGACACTGCACTGGTTCCCGTCCAGGGCCGGTCGATTATGAAACGCAACTCACTTGGCGCAACTGGAGATCAGCTCTTGATGCGTGCTCAGTTCCCAGCGTCCATCGACGTATGGGGTTCCGGTGAAGAGAAGCCGTCGGCAGAACATATCGGGGTGGTGTGATGAGTCTACTCAGTGACCAGCAGTTACTTTCTGGGCGCTCGCTCCTCGCTGGCGAGTCGGGCATCAAGGATGTCTCCGTACTCAATCCGGCAACATTCGTCGGAGCATTGATTCAAGGGACAGATCGGTTGATGTACTACTCTGATGGAACGCAGTGGATCGGCCTCGCGCCAGCCCACTCCGCATTGTTCGACGCTGGCAATGCGGGGACGACCTACACCGGCGGCGCTAAATTTGACTTAGGGAGTTCGCAAGCATGAGTTCAATCATTCAATTTTCTTTGCGCGGCGACACCCTCGCCCGTTGGACATCCTTCAATCCAATTCTGGCTGATAGAGAGCTGGTATTGGAGCGTGATACAGGCAAGTTCAAAATTGGTAATGGCGTGCTCCATTACCTCGACTTGCCCTACGGTGGCATCGTTGGCCCGCAAGGCCCCATCGGCCCAGGCCTCACTGTCATTGGCTCTGTCAACACAGCATCTATCAGCTCGTCGGCACTCAACTCAGGCTTCCCTTCTGCGATTCGTGGCAACGGAGTGATCAATGAGTACGACAAGCATCTCTGGGTCTTGAACACACTGACCACGACTGGAGGTATCTGGGTTGACGTTGGGAATATCCAGGGGCCGAAAGGCGACCCTGGCGCAGATAGCACAGTTCCAGGCCCTGTAGGCCCGGCAATGACTGTTGTAGCCACCATTGCCACTGTAGGCGCATTCCCTCAGACATCGCTGGGAGCAGCGCGCCCAGGCGCTGTACGGGGAGAAGGAATCTTGGCAGAAGACACCAAGTTCATCTGGTTTTTTGATGGCGCGCTGTGGGTGAATGCAGGAAACTTCACCGGCATTCAAGGGCCGCAAGGCGCGCCAGGACACAACGGCACCGTTGATCTTTTTGCGAACGCTGTGTCGGGGACGATTGACCTTGCTGTGGCTGACTTTTTTACTATCACTGTCACAGGCCCAACTACGATGAACGTGATAAACGCGCTTCCATTGCCGCAAGTTAACCGATTCATTCTTGATGTCATCAATGGCGGCTCCGCCGTTGGCGCATGGTTTACCGGGATAAAGTGGGAGCAAGGCATGTCTCCTGCGCTAACCACTGCTGGAAGAGACTCTTTTGGGTTCTACAGCATCGACGGCGGCGTAACGTGGGTTGGAACCTATAGATTGGATGTGAAATGAGCATCGGAGCACTGCTGATTCCGCAAAGAACTAAGCTCCCAGGTGGGCAGATTGAGACTCCACCTACTGCTGGTACTTACACCTTCATCATCCCTGATGAGGTGTACTCCATCTGCGCAGTCTGCGTTGGCTCAGGAGGGACCATGGCATGGTATTACGACTCGTACCGAGACGAAGATGTCTACACAAGTTCTGGAAATGGTGGAAATTTACGGTACAAAAATAACATACCCGTCAGCCCAGGAGATACTGCGACTATGTACGTTGGCGGAGGAGGCTATGGGTCAGTTTTGCAAATAAATGGGGTTGCTGTTTGTAGTGCTGCCGGTGGGAACTCCACGATTGACGCAACACCAAACCTCGGCGATGGAGGTGGTAACGGAGGTATTGGGCCACCGCTTCTTTATTCGACTTTAGGTATTGGATACGGAGGCGCTGCTGGATATTCTGGTAACGGAGGAGATGGCGTACCGGCTGCTCCGTATGGTGTTGATCTAACCCTACTCCCAACTCCTATTTTTGGCGGAGGCGGAGGCGGTGGCTCCCAATCCGCAACAAGCCGCTCCGGCAGCTTAAACCGCGTAATGGCGGCAGGAGGGGGTGTTGGTCTAAAAGGCGAAGGCCCGTCAGCCACTATTATTGGTGGTGGAGGAAGCGGAGGTGGAAACAGTTCTGGGATTTACAGCGAAGCTAATATTCCTGGTCTTTATGGCGGTGGAGGATATAACTCCATAGGGGGCATCAGAATTATCTGGGGGCCTGGCCGCAGGTATCCATCAACACTGACATTTGATTACTTTTAAGGATTGGGGAAAATTATGTGGATTCACGAAAATACGAATATGGTATTCCACTCTCATGCTGAGATTCGAGTACACGCATCAGGCTTTTTCCTTCCTCAGATATTGACTGACGAGATTCTTGCCTCTGTTGGATACCCTCGCGTGGCACTGGTGACACCTACCTATGACCGCGTTACCCAGAGCGTGACAGAGTTACCACCTGCTCTGGTTGGGGGTGTGTTCACCCAGCAGTGGCAGGTCAACGATCTCACGCCAACTCAAGTTGCAGCGAATCAAGCAAAGGCCGCCAAAGAGCTTCAAGATGGGATTGTGAATGCTACTCAACAAAGGCTGGACGATTTTGCAAAGACACGCAATTACGATGGCATCCTGAGCGCAACCACGTATGTAGGCTCCACTGTTCCAAGGTTCCAGCTTGAGGGAACCTATGCGCTTCATGCGCGGGACGATACCTGGGCCGCTCTCTACACAGTGCTCGAAGAGGTGGCTTCTGGAACCCGAGTGGCCCCATCCTCATACGCTGACATTGAACCCCTTCTCCCTCCTCTAGCTTGGCCCATTTAAGAAAGGATTTACGCCATGTCTATCACCCCTCTCTGGGAAGCAACACGAGACATCCACCACGCCTGCGAAGCGCACCCTGTTGGGCACGCGATGGCTCAAGGGAACCCGCCAAAGAAATGGTACGCAGCATGGCTCACCGCACTGCACCAGATTCACAGCGCCATCGACGACAGCATGGCCTACTTGTTGCAGCGTGAGTACCTGCTGGCAAACGACATCACAGACAGCGGTTTCAATCTTGAGGACTCCAAGGCCGCCAATCTCTACATCCAGACACTCAAGACGGAGAATGACATTGCTGGCGCTTGCTATGTCTTGACCGGAGCACACCTGATGGGTGGAGAGATCATGCGTCGCAAGCTGATTGGCTACCCGACATCTCACTTGACATGGCAAGACAGACAAGCTGCGCTTCAAGAGTTGCATAAGTTGCGTTCTCGCACCGACATTGTTGACTCATCCCGCGCGTGCTTTGCTGCACTGCTCTCCGTCATGGATGAGATCATGGCCAAGTACCCAGAAGAGGTTGCCGATGAAGTCGCCGTTTGACATCTTTTATCAGTTCATCGACTTGCTATCCGACAATCTGCTATGGTTATGCGAGCAGATTGGAGGGATATATTTGCCTGAAGATGCGGCGAATTATGTTGAACCGAGCGAGAACGTAGCAAGGAAAACATTACCATGAACATCTTGTACATGCTGCTTGAGATTCCGCTGTACCTGTGGTTGCTATGGTATCTCTACATCATTGTGATTGGCCTGTACCGGGCCTACCTCTCGAAAAAGCTCTCATGGCAAGCCATGGCGCTTGGGTTCCCGGCCCTGGCTATTGGAGCCTTTCTGGACTGGCTGATCAACGTGACCGTAGCCACGCTGTTTTTCAAAGAGCTTCCAAAGTCTCCGCTTGAGCTTGTGACCGGAAGGCTCTCTCGATACATCTCTGGCCCAGCTTGCATGAACAAGCATTACGCGCAAGTCATCTGCTATCACTTACTCGACCCATTCGATCCATCTGGAAAACACTGCAATGGCGCTACCTCCAATGTCTGAAGAAGACCAACATGGCGTTGTTCTCAGCCACAGGGCTGCGGAGACGGCTGCGTTACTCCACATGATCAACACGGTGTCAGCCGGTATTGAAAAAATGGATCAACGCCTGAGCAAGCACATGGAAGACGAGACAAAAGAGCTGGCTGTAGAGATTGCCAAGCTCCTGAACTCTGCGTTTCCTGGCGGAGATGCAGGTCAGCATCGTAGAGAGCACGAGGCATCCATCAAGCGGGCGGAGTCTGTCGCAGCTTTCTGGCAGATGATGTCCAGAGAGCTGGCCAAGTGGGGGCTGCTTGGGTTCATTGGGTGGGGGCTTGCGGCTGTTTGGCGTGCATTCCTAATGGGGCCGAAATGAATATCACACCACAAGACCTGGTTCAAATTACCGGTGCGCGTATTAACCGGGCCAAGATATTTGCGCCTCTCATCAACTCGGAAGCTCCGCAATTTGATATCAATACCAAGGAGCGCATGACTGCATTCATCGCTCAGGTGGGGCATGAATCTGGGGGGTTCCGATGGCTCACTGAGTTATGGGGGCCAACTGATGCTCAGAAGCGATACGAGGGTAGAGTTGATTTGGGGAATCTTGTCCCTGGAGATGGCTTCAGGTATCGAGGTCGTGGCCTGATCCAGATCACTGGACGAAGCAACTACCAAAAACTGAGCGATGCTCTCGCAACAGACTTCATACAAAACCCAAACAAGCTGGCTGATCCGCTGATGGCGGTGCGCAGCGCAATGTGGTTTTGGCAATCCCACTGGCTGAATGAGTCGGCTGACAGGGGCGACTTTCGCACATGCACAAGAATCATCAATGGCGGATTCAATGGCTACACCGAACGGCTGGCCATGTTTCAGAAAGCGCAGAGGTTGCTGGCATGAACTGCGTTGAGTACGCCTTGACCAAGTGGGCCTCCGACGGCGGTGGGATCAAGCTGGTGACATCAAAGCATTGGTGCGTACCACACATGCAACACGAGGATAACGACTCTGTATTGACGGAGTATCGACCGTTCACAGACCTCCCTACACCTTGGCACTCTTTGTTCGGGTTCCGGGGTGAGGTTGTTGTTGTTCCAAAAGCTGTCCAAAGAGCGCCGCAGAACCCAATGTGTATGCTGCTTGGCACAGTCTTTCTGTTTTTGTTGGGTGGGATTTGGGTACTCAAAAGGGGAATGAAATGGACATCACAGGCATTGGCGCAGTAAGCGATCTGGTTGGTACGATCATCAACAAACTCTGGCCAGACAAGAGTGAGGCGGAGAGGCAGCAACTGGCCGCTGCGATGATGGTCATTCAAGGGCAGCTTGACGCAAACAAGGAGGAGGCGAAGTCGCCAAGCGTCTTTGTGAGCGGAGCGCGGCCATTCATCATGTGGGTCTGCGGCTTTGGATGCGCGTGGAACTGGCTCTTCCTTCCAATTACAAAAATGGGCCTGCTGCTGGCTGGTATGGACATCGCGGTATCCCCCGCAGACCTGACAGAGATGATGCCTTTGCTGCTTGGTATGCTGGGTCTTGGTGGGTATCGAACCATCGAGAAATTAAACGGAGTTGCAGCTATCACCCACAAATAGTTTGTGGCAAAATAGTTGCATTGGTTGCATTCGCAATCAATAATCAACAAACCAAGAGGAACCATCATGGCCACAAAGAAATCGAATCCGTTTGCCGCATTCGAGAAAAGCTCCGCTGATAAGAAATCCAAGGGCGTAAAGGAAGACTCCCGTAAGGATAAGGCCAGCGACCGGAAGCAGATGCCCAAAACGGCTGCCAAGAAAAAGAAGTGCTGATCCAATGACCGACTTGGAAATACAGCAGACGGAGGCGACACTGAAAAGTCTGCGCGACGTAGAGTTGTCTCCTGGTTGGTCTTACCTCCGCAAGGTCATGCACGACGATCTCCTTGCGGCATGTTTCCAAATCTCCGACAACCCGTTGATGACTGAAAAAGAAATCGACTTCCGCCGTGGCGCAATATCAGCCGCCCGGAACTTCCTCAATGTGATACCAATTTTGACTGCAAAGCTGGAGAGCGACCTTCTCTTGGCCTCTGTTGAAAACCAAACACAAACTCCCTTAAACGCTACGGCCTTCCCAAGGAACTATCATGGCAACACAGCCCAATAACCAAGACCTCATCGCTCAACTCTCCGCTCAAAAGTTGGGCCAACCTGCTGGCGCTCCTGCTCCTCAAGGCGCTCCAGACCCAATGCAACAAGGTGCTCCACAGGGTGATCCTGCTCCACAAGCTCCACCGAAGGCTGATCCAACTCCGACAAACATGGAAAAGGCGCAAGCCAAGATCGCTCCCAAAGACCCACAAAACCAGAACGCTGCGACCGATGTCCAGTTCATCAAGGTTGGGGATAAGGAGTACACAGACGCTCAGTTGAATGGCATGATGGGCCGGTACAAGGATTTGAATTTCCGCCACGCCCAGGCCAAGCCGACCATGGATGTGATTGGCAAGGTGATGGAGGCGGCCAAGGCATCTGGGTACGAAGCGAAGCCTGAAGAGGTTGCCGGTCTGGTTGATGCGGCTCTACGTGCGTACCTCAAAGACCCACAGATGGGCCAACAAAAACCCAAGACCAGTGAGGCGAAGGGCGCTGCTCAGCCAGCGATGTCTGACAGCTCGGAGAACGAAGGCGCTGGAGACGGCGGCCCCAACGATGTGGACAAGCAGTACGAAGACTACGAACGTGAGCACGCGATCAAGCTCCCGCCCGGATACAAGGAAACGCGAAACGCTACCCAGCAGCTTTCGCAGCAACTCGCTGAAATGAAGGCGATGTTCCAACAGGTGATTCAGGGTGGCCTCGCCGGTGGTGCAGCGCAGCAACAGGCTGGCCAACAGCTCCAGCAAGCGCAATCCATGCAGGCTGATGCTTCTACCCGTATGATCTCAAACAACCTGAATCAATCATTCCAACAAGCTGGCATCCCCATGGACGAGGCCACCCGTTCTGATTTCAGAATGTTCTCCGCCCAGCGCGGATACGACTTCCCAGACTTTATGGATGCAGGCTTGGCAGCTACCGTGGTCGCTGACTACAAGGCCAATAAGGATGCGCCAGAGGTTCAGCGCTTGCGCCAGATCGCCCAGAAGCGCCAAGCATTCACCGGCATGGTTGAAGGCGCTCCCGGCGCGGCAGGCGGCGGCGCTCCTCAGCAACCGGCAGACCCCATGCTGGCGAGCATGATCGGCTCAGCACTCAAAGGGCGCGGGATGGCGTAGCCAGCCCAACCCAAAAAAACAAGGCCGCCCTCTGGTGGCCTTTTTTATTGCTTGCTTCTAAAGTTGCTTTTGTGGCATACTCATGCTATGCCTTGATCGTGCGCTACGGCTATACATGAGGGGGCAAAACTGGATTATTCGAGACGACGTTGCTGGAGCACGAGTTTTCGGTAAGCCGACCAAACCTTTTGTACAACTTTCTCTTAGGAGCTGATCATGGCTATTGCTGGATTACGCGGTACAGGTGAGTTTTCGGTCGATTTCCGACCGACAAACTACCGCGAACTTTTCACCTTGCTGGAGCCTAACGGCACAGCGCCCCTCAACGCTTTGCTCTCGATGACTCAATCCGAGTCCACCGATGACCCGAAGTTCAACCACTTCCGCGACGAGCTTCCTGCCCGTGTGCTGACCTCAAACGCAGTGGATACCGCTGTGGCAACAACCTTGACCGTGACCAACGTCCCGGACAATACCTTTGCCGTTGCGAATACGCTGCTGCTGAACACGCGCACCAATGAAATCGTCCGTGCTACCGCATCCGGTACGACAACGACTATCGTCGTCGCCCGTGGCGCCGCTGGCTCAACGGCTGCCGCGACGGTAGTTGGTGATAAGTGGGTGATCGTTGGCTCGGTTGACGTTGAAGGCGGCGGTAAGCCTACTCCGGTGTCGTTTGACCCGACCACTGATTACAACTTCACGCAGATTTTCAAGACCGGCGTGGCGTTGACCAATACCCAAAAAGCCACGTACCTGCGTACTGGCGACAAAGAGCAGGAGATGATCACCAAGGCGCTGAAACTGCACATGGCTGACATTGAGCGCGCGATGTTCTGGGGTCGCCGTTTTGAAGAAAACGGCACTGGCCCGCAGCCTCGTCGTTACACCGGTGGCTTGTTCAGCATGATCACCAATGTCATCGACGGTGCCGCTGGCTTTGCAACTGCTAACACCATCACTGAAAATGAGTTTGATCGGGTTCTGATCGAAAACATCTTCGCCTGGGGTGGCAAGCAGAAGTTGATGATCTGTGGCCCTCGCGTGATCTCCAACATGCAAAAGATCGCCAAGAGCCGGTGGCAGCCGCAAAGTGTGAGCGGCACCTACGGCGTGACGATGAGTCAGTACAGCACGTTTGCTGGTGACTTGAACGTGATCATGCACCCCATGTTCCGTCAGATTCCTGGCTTCGACAGCACCGCCATTGTGCTCGACTTGCCGTATCTGAAGTACCGCTACATGGAAGGCCGTGACACCAATCTGCGTCGTGACATCCAAGCCCCCGACTCGGATGGCACCGAGCACTACTACCTGACCGAGTGCGGTCTGGAGCTGCTGCAAGGCAAGCCCCACTCCGTGATCAAAAACTGGCAAGCTGCCTAAGCCAGTTTGACGCAACAGAGCAGGCAACTGTGAGCAATCACCGTTGCCTGTTTTTACATTCACAAAAGGAAGCGACATGACACAAAAAGCTGAAACCACGACAGAGCAACCCGTTGGGCAAGCGGCGGATAGCGCAGCGCTGCAAGAGCCTGTAGCCACAGAAGCTACCCCTGAATCAGAGAAGCCCGCTCCCAAGCGCAGGGCAAAGATCAACACTCCGTCCAAGGAGTTCAAAGCGTACCGCACCACAGGCACGCATACCTACCCTTTTGACATGGTGATCAAGGGTGAACTCCTGCAAGGCACATGGTGCCGCGAGGATGGCATTGTCGAGTTCATGGTTCCGATCAATCTGGTCGAATCCTTTGAACGCCACTTCCACTTCATGACCGGCAATCTCGTTGCCGATTAACCATGGCTGGCTCAACATCACCCCAGATTGTTGACGAGAGCGCTCCGCTTGACGCGTTGACGTTGCGGGCGCTCCGCCGATATGGCGAAATGTCTCCGTCAACCATGGATGCCGAGACCATGCTGATGTTCATGGACTACGCCAATGCGATCCTGGACGATGTGATGGAGCATCCGTATTGGAAAAAGGGGGTGGTCATTCCGTACTACAACCATACGACAGAGGCCAGAAACGTGCCCGATGCACTGATCATTACTGGACTCTTGGCAAAGTACGCCATGGATCAGGACTCTAAGAAGGCTGCCGTTTACGGCTCCGATTACCTCAAGCGGCTCAATCAATCCTTGACGCGCGAGAAGTTTGGAGTTGGCGCGCAGTTCTCAATGCAGGCCGTAGATAACGGAACGACCGACGGCGGTATATTTTGAAGACAAAGATTTCAACCTCATTTAAGCCGCAGCTCTACACCAGCTTCGCGGGGTTGAACACGTCTCGTTCTGACGTGTCTATGGAGCGTCCAGAGGCCCAGCCATTCGTGGAGCTTGATAACGTGTACTGCGCCAACACGGGCTACCTTACCAACGAGCCTACCATTGGGAGCATCCTGGGTTCCAAAAACAGCGTCACCCACATTCGCTTGCTCAGCTCGGAGAGCAATGTTGCCGTCTATGCAACCGACTCCGATCAAGGGGTATCCATCAACACCCTCAACCGGCCATACTCCGTAGCAAACGCATGGCCAGCACGCTCTGTCGTGTCATCTACGCTTTTCGATGGCAAGGCAATCCTGGCTGGCGGAGGCCGCTACCTCTACTCATTCGACGGTTTTGAGTATCTCAAGATCGAATCCGAAGCCATATCCGGTGGGCGCTACGTAGTGCAGATTCAAGACCGATTGGCTGTCGCCGGGTTTGACTCAAACCCCAATGAGATCGTTTTGTCTCGCATCTCAAACCCGACCATCTTCCATACCGAAGAGGATGTGGCGGAAGCATCCTTGCTGAAAGCTGCCAGATTCAACGTCCAGAACTTGATCGGGAATGGCGACCGCATCCGTGGCATCACATCTTTCGAGAACAATAAGTTCGCCGTCTTCACTGGAGACCGCGTGCTGGTTTACCTGGCGGATCAAGACTTCAACAACTGGACACTCGACACCCGACTTGTTGTGCGTTACGGAACACTGTCGCACAACAGCATTGTGTCTGTGGGTGACGAGGTCTTCTTCTGCTCCAAGTCTGGCATTCACTCTTTGCGGAGATCGGCGCTGAACGGAACGACCGTCTATACCAACCCGCTATCAGAGGACGTGCAAGAACTGTACCAAAACCTGCTGGCGCTGGTATCCGATCAAAGAAACGTCAACGCGCACTTCAACCCCGACGATGGCAGGCTTCACGTCTTTTTCCCCGTCAACACCAACCTGGCCTATCGCTTGAGTGGAGTGCTGTCTTCCTCGAAGCAGGAGGGCGATGTGACAAAGATCAAGTGGTCTGTGTCAAAGTACGCCAACGCCCAATGCGGTGACTACCTCGCTGGCCGCCATTACTACGGTGCTCCGACTGGAATCTATCAAGTTGGCCGGTGGTACGACAACACGCTCACACGCGGGCCAGGGTACGCCCTGACCCCTATCCTGTGGCACAAAGACCTCTTCAACCCCAAGCAAGGCCTGATGCTCGTCATATACGCCTCTGGCGCTGGAACCCTGTTTGTTGACGCAGAGGACGAAACTGGCCGCAAGCTGGGCACGTATGAGTTCGTCATGCCAGATCAAGACGAAGCATCGTATGCCGGAGTCCCATTACAGCGTCAGTTCACTCGCCCGTTTTCGCACTCCTACACCGGGGTTCGTCTGCGGATTCGTTTTGAGGCAAGCAAGATGATCCGCTTGTTTGGCCTCGGCATTCTCACAAAGGAGCAATAGCATGTCTCGTCTACGTCAATACTACGCTAACCGGTACACCTCTTCAGAGGCAACCAACTCTGAATTTGAGAACGTCATCCGATACCTCAACAGCGCGGAGCTTGGCAACCGTACTCTCTCTGAGCTTCTGGGTAAAGTCTTTGACTCCAGCGGCAACGTGAACATTGGGTACGAGTTCAGGTTCAACCCGTCCACTGGTATTGAGTACCGCTCTGATCTGACGGTGGATGCCTGGACACTCATCGTCCCGGCAGATAGTCTGCGAGGCGCGACTGGCGTCAACTTCGGTCAGATTGGAGCGCCTCTGTTCTCAAACCGGATCGACTACTCTGCCACCGATTTGCAGACAGTCTTCAGTTACATCAGGTCTGACCCGGCATCAAACGTCATAGTTTGGAGAAACGGCGCATTGCAGGCGGAGAGTGATTACTACGTCAGCCCGACGACAGTGGTGTTGAATACGGCAGTAACCGCTGGAACACTGGTCTCTATCGCCACCATCAACACCAGTCCTGCAACAGCCTTTCGCCGTGCTGACTTTACAGCCTCCGCGAACCAGGCCACATTCCCATTTGCGCACACAGAGTTCGAGGAACTCGCTGTGTTCCGCAACGGCATCTTGCAACGCGAGGGTGGTGGTTTTGACTACATCAAGTCATCTGCGACGGCAACCGTTACTTTCACGACAGCCCAAACTGTTGGCAACGTCATCACGATCATCAGCATTTCAAACGATGCAATCCGCGACGTAGCTGGCTTGATGATGGAAGACAAGTATGCCATGAACGGCCTGATCCGGTTTGACCGGGTTGCCATTCCAGACGGTAGCATCCAGCAGACGAAAGTGGTTGATCTCGCTCCAACACTGGCTGCGAAAGCAAGCATCACGGTATCCCCTGCAAGCCCTGACTCGGCCAATATAGGAGACCTCTGGGTGAACACCAGCTACTCCGTGCCAGCCATGATGTTCTACGACGGAGCACGTTGGCTGAATAGCTCACCAAACGGGATGATCCCATTAGCATCTCCGGTCAACGCCAACCAGTTTATTCGATTGAATGCCACTGCGAGTGGTCTGGAGTACGCTCCTTTTGATACGACCAACCTGGTGCTGTCATCTCTGATCGGCGCGGCCAATGGTGTTGCCCCACTCAATTCAGCAGGCCAAATCCCGACCTATGCAATCCCGGACTTTGCAAAAAAGGCCCCCATCACAGCCAGAATCCCTGGCGTGCTCAACAACATTACTTACCAGATCGGAATCTTGGATGGTACTGTCAACACGATCTCTGGTATTTCAGCCCGAGTCGGTTCTGGGGCCTGCACGATTCAGTTGCAGGTCGGTGGCGTGAATGTTGGGTCATCGCTCGCTTGCTCCGGCACAACTGCCAAGCTGCCAATCAGCGTTGCGGCCATTGACGCATCTGCATCGGTAAAGGATGTATCGGTCGTCGTAACAGGAAACTCATCAGCCTATGACTTGGTGGTGAATGTCAACAACGCTATCACAGGGTAAGCAGCATGAACGCCAATGATTTCCTCGCGCTCGTAAACCTCATCATTGCGGAGTACGTGCCAGAAAACTCCAAGACCATGGCAGTCGAGACCATGGACGAGCTGTTCTCCACAGCAGGGATCGACTCTCTTGACACGTTGAATGTGCTTTATCAACTGTGTGTCATCTATGACATCGACGATAAAAACAGTGAGCGCATAACTCCAAAGACAGCGCAGGAGATGTATGAGCTTGTGTACCAGCACGCACGTCGCCACCCCTCCAGTATTGCTGAAGCGATTGAATGGTGCGAGTGAGGAGATTGTATGGATGCAAAGATTACCCCAAGCGAAGTTCAGCAACTGACAACTGATCAAATACTTGTTGCCTCTGTAGGGAAGGACAACAAGAGAGACCCGAAGCAGATCATTGCAATGTATCGCATGGAGCTGGCCAACCCTGATGCAGTGAAGTTGCGCGAAGGTAATACGATCTTTATCGTTCACAAATCAAAAAAACCTGGCTTTGGGGTGTTACGAATCCTTAACGCAGACTCCGCTTACAACTATGCGCGCAACATCACGGCGTGGCTAAAGGCGATTACCAAGAGCGGGTTCGACACGATTGTTGTTGACTTCAAGGATCGCCAGCTTGTCAATCTGTTCAAGTATGTTGAAAAGAACCCACCAGTTCCCGGACTATCGTATGAGATGCAGGTTCTCCCGTCTGGTGGCTACCGCGCAATTATCAAGTTCGCGCAAGTAGGAGATAAAAATGTGTGATCCATTAGAAGCGGTTGGAGACATTGTTGGGGGTGCTACCGATGCTATTGGAAGCGTTGTGGATGAAGTAGTGCAACCCATTGCTCACGCAGTTGATGTGGCATCAGACCACATTGAAGAAATTGCGATTATTGCGGCAGTCGTTTACACAGGAGGTGCCGCCGCTGGCGCGTGGGGTGCACCAGCTACGTCTGTCGCTGCTGCCGCCACAGGTGAAGTTGCGACCATATCGGCGGCGACTGCAAGCGCATCTGCTGCCACAGCATCCGGTCTTGCTGGCGTTTGGGGTATGACCCCAGGCATTGCCGCAACAGCAGTTAATGGAGCGGCGCTGAACGCTGGCATCGGGATCATTAGGACTGGCAGCCTGGACGGTGCGCTTGAGAATGCCGCTCGCGGAGCTTTGACCGCTGGCGCTGGAGCTTGGGCTTCACAGGGGATCAACTCCGCCCTCGCAACCAGCGTAGCTGATGGCTCAATCAGCAAAGGTGCCGCCCAGCTTCTCTCTGGTATCGGTGGCCAAACGGCGGTCGGAACGGTTGCCAATGGCGGAGATGTTAGCAAAGCCCTTGAGGCGGCAGTCAAGCAGCAGGCCGGTCAATGGCTGGCAAAGAATGTTACCGGCTACGTATCAGATTCCATCAAGCCTTTGGTCGCAGACGGGACGATCTCCAAGAATGTTGGCGGGGCCTTGGTCAACGCAGCCGGAGGTGGTATCACGGCTGGATTGAGCGGGAAGAGTGTTGCAGAAGGGGCGCTCGCCGCAGGCCTTGGCTCCTACGCTGGCTCAACTATCAAAGACCAACTTGGCCAATGGGGGGCAACTCCTAATGTAACGAACGCCCTGGCAACGGCTGGCAGCGCAGGAACCTCTGCGGCTGTCCTCGGAGGAGACCCGTTAAAGTCGGCGGTTGTGGCTGGCCTTACCTCGTATGCCGATTCAACAATCAAGGATTTGACGAGCAACAAATTCTTGCAATCGCTAGGCAATGCGGTTGTTAAAGACCAGATTGGAGTGCTTACCCAGAACGGAACTACCCGTAAAGTACCAGCCAACTCGACTCGTGTGATCTCGCCAGATGGCACGGTTCGGATCATCGACAACGCCACCGGCCAAATTATTGACCAGTATTCTGGAGCACCAGGGGGTGCGGCATCTACTGGCACCGCTGGTACGCCAACCGGTGGAGCAATAACAGGAGGTCAAGCTGATCTCACAGCCTTCTCAAAAGCCTTCCAGGACTGGATGGCTCAGCAAGGCGGGAGTGCCCAGGGCGTTGACCCACAGGTGGCGTTGATGAGTTACACCAGCCTGTATGGTGGCGCTCCGAGACCTGTGAATGAAATCGACCAAGTTGACAACAGCAACAAGGTTCCAGACCAAACGACGGAGTATGACTTCCAAAGCGACTTGATTAACTTTTTGCAGAACGTCCAGGGTGGTGCCAAGACATCAGCGGCAGCCCGCAAGGACTACATGAAAAAAGCGACCTCTAGCGCTCCAACGAAGACAGGCTTGAACACGGTTGTCGGTGGAGCATACCAAGGAAATCAAGCGAAAGGATTTGATACCTTTGGCGTAGACAGCCAAGCGAGCGCTGCTCAGCTTCCCGGACAGACCCAAGGCTTTTACGGATAGGAGAACACCATGGAAACCACAATAGACAGCACGACACCATCTCAAAAAACTGACACCAGCACGTTGTTTTCGGTACTCGGCGCAGGCCGTGATTACATGAACTACGCAGACGCCAAGGATGCAGCCGACAAGGCCAAGTCCTACGCAGATGGAACATACAAGGTGTACACAGACACAGTTGATCAGGGGTCTGGATACCTCAAAGACCTGTCCGGGAAGATTGGGAAAGAGTATTCATCCGTCAGCCCGCAGGATGATGAGCGCCTGACGAACCGGGCCGCCCAGATCAAAGCCTCCCAGATTGGCTCCTATGACCGGGCCGCTGCCATCGCCTCTTCACAAGGATTGCTGAAAGCGCTGAAAGGCGGGATGGGAGATTCCACGCAAGCAGTTGATGGCCAGGTGGGGGTTGCTCGCCAGATGGGTGATCTCTACTCCGGCCTTGACGAGAAGGCCTGGGCCAAAGCATTTGAAGAGGGGTTGGCTCTGCGAAAGCTGACCCAAGCGGATCAGCAGAACTCGATCCAGTCAGACTCCACCAAATACAACGCTCTTCAAAACCTGTACAACACTCAGCTCCGCAGCGTGACAGACGCCAACAACGTGGGGCAAGCCGCAAGCGCATTGGCAAACAAGGATGTCGCCATCAACACCGGCAAGATGTTCGACACTGGTGCCAATATGCTGGACAAATTCCTTCAAACGGAAACTGGAGCAGACTTGTACAAAAAGTTGGCTGCCGCAGGAGGAGGTCTGGTAGACAAGGTTTTTGGAACCCAGAATACCAGCAACCCAAACCTCAGATCAGCTATCAATAATGGAGTATCCAATGGTCTCTCTAAAAGCCTTTCAGACGCGCTAAGGACTGGAGGCGGGTCACAGTTGTACTTCAAGCCTGATGGCTCTGTTGACTATTCTCTCGGCACAGGATTGCCGTCAGGCCAGGGCTTAAAAGTCCCTCCCTTCAATCCAGAAAATGTATTGAACGAAGATGGTTCTGTGAACTATTCTCTATATGGAAATGTGCCTTCCGAACCCGGACTGAGACTTAAAAGCAATACAAACCCGGCCTTCCAATACGGTGGCTCAGTCGATTACTCCCTTGGCGGGTCTGGTTCCTCAGACCCTGTTAATTACGACCTGCAACCAGGGTTTCAGTGGGACTACTCCTACACAGACCCAGGCCAAGGGAGTAACTTTTTCGACATAAGCGCATGGCAAGTGCCCGACCAAGGTCTTCAGTTCGACACAAGCTCATGGGAAGTGCCCGACCAAGGTTTTCAGTTCGACACAAGCTCATGGGAAGTGCCCGACCAAGGTTTTCAGTTCGACACAAGCTCATGGCAAGACCAGACTCCAGTCTACGATGAGCCGACATTCTCGTGGGATGAGTGGATTGTTGGGTAATAGGCAGAAAAACAAAGGACACAAACATGGCAAATATGCCCTCTTACTTTCCGGGATCGAACAACTTCTCGACTTCTGATGTTCAAGACGAAGCCATTGCCAAACGCAGGCAATCCCGTCTCGATAACCGGAAGGCTCTGATGGATGTTCTCAATGCTCAAGCCGAGCAAGGCATCACCATGGGCGTGGATCAGGCCGCCACACTGGCCAAGGATACGCTTGGTGCAAGTGCCTACCTGAACAGCGCAGCACCCTCGCGCGACATGCTGGCCTCCATGACTCAAAGTTACAACGAGAAGGCCAAGAAGCAGGCTGAAATCAACCGACGCGCACAGTTTGCCTCCGATGAAAAAGAATCTACGGATATGTCCACCATGGCAAGCCAGTTATTCCTCCAAGGAAAATCGCCAGATGAAGTTTACCGTGCCGGTCTTGACCGCTACGGAGAGCGCTTCAACCTCATTCAGCCAAAGCTGGGAACCATCAATCAGCAGGCCACGCTGGAAGGGATGCAGAAGGGGTCAGAGATTGGCAAGACCATGTTCCCGGAGGATGCTCAATCGTTCGTAGAACAGAACAAGTCGGTGCTCTCGCAAGCACACATCGACGGCCTGACTCGTGCGGCGGAGAACAACCTTGCTTCCGCATCCAACCAGGTGCTCGCTGAGGCCGACAAGATTGGCGGCTCTGGCGGATACACCGGGACGGAGGTTGAAGGTCAGTCATTCCGTGACCGCATCAAGACACTGTTTCCAAGGATGCCTGCATCGACCATCGACGACTTGCAGAAAAAAGCGTCTCAAGCAGCCAAAGCTGCCAATGACCGATACATCCAACAGCAGACCCAGATACAGGGTGCTGATGCCGTCAAGACAGCCCAGGCTGATTACGGGCGCAATGCCATTGCTGCCGCTGATCTCGACGCAAAAGAAGAGGATCAGCGCCAAAAGGCCATCACCGCCATGGCAAGCCTTGCGGATCAGGTCTCGCTGTCGCAGGCCAGAGAGTCTGCGGTTGTTTCCGGCGACAAGAAAAAGGGGATACCACCGGTCTCATCTGACGAGAAGGTGCAGACTCAGGTCGCATCGTATTTGCGCAGCCACTACGTGACGGACATCCCGGAGCTTGTCAATGTTCTGGAGACTGGCTCGCCAGAAAAGATCAGGGATTATGTCGCCAAGATGGAAACTCTTTCCTCACTTCGCGGGAGGGTGGAAGCTGGGGCAAAGTTGGCACACGCAAGGTTCGATTCTCCGCAAGAGTTCTTTGCCACGGCGGCCACACTCAATTCGTCTCCGAAGATTCTGGAAGAGGCTGGAGCTGCGTACAAGGGATTCGCCGAAATCAGCCAGAAGAATTACGTCGGGGGTAGTGCTCCTGCATCACTTGCAAACGAAGGCCCGATCATTGGATACCGGACTGACGAGCAGGGAAACAAGATTCCCATTCGCAACTATGCTGCATCAGGGAGCGCGAGAGCAACATCTGGGTCAAATAACGAAGTGGCCAACACAGCTTACGCCTCCGCCGAAGCAATCAAAGCTGGCCTGATCGAGCACGAAGCTCTGAAAATTCAAACGATTCGTTCTGCCATTTCCTTGAACCAGACATTCGGCGTCTCCGCCCAAGACATTGCGCAGAGGGACTATGAGGCTGCAAGGAAGTCAGTAGTCAGCTTCTTGAAAGCGGCTGGGTTCAGCGAAACCTCACGCTCGTTTGGCGATCAGGCAGAGGTGATGACGCAGCAAATCCTGTCGAAGGCTGGGGTAGCGATGGATGTAAAACGCCACATGACGAACGCCGACAAAGCCAAGCAGGCTTATGAGGATCGCCTGAAATCGTTGCAACTGAATCCCGTCTCCGCCGCTCCCTACGGAACGCCGCAAAGGCTCTACAACCCAGCCTACGCAGCGCCACATTTTTGACAGAGGGAGCAGGGGCAGCCTCCCCTGCTCCCGGTGATGCGAAAGGCCTGGAGGAGAAGTTCATCAATGCGATCTATGGGCAGGAGTCAAGCTCCGGTAAGGCTGACACGTCAAAGGTCAATAGCCAGGGCGTGACCGGCCCGATGCAAATCAAAGACACAACCTTTGATGGCATGAAGAAGCTGGGCCTGATCCCGCAGGATGCAGACTTCAGAAACCCAAACCACACCCTCCGCGCTGGCCAGATATGGGCATCCTACCTGCTCAAGAAGTTCAACAACGATCCGTACAAGGCCGCCGCTGCGTACTATGCAGGAGAGGGTGTTGTAGCCCAGGATGGAACCGTCCACGATTGGGGAAACAAGAAGCGCCCACAAGACCCGACATCACGTCAATACGCTGACCAAATCCTGCGCCGCATGGGGTTAGGATAAAAGTCGCTTTCGTCGCATACTGATGCGACAATACAACCTGTACTCTAACTGGAGAATTGTGCATGTCAAACTTATTCGACCTCATCCTCAAGAGCGGCGACAACAACCTGAAGTCAACTATCTCTGCCGCCAGCGACCCCAACTCCTTGTTCAAGGATGCGACCTGGGATCAAGTTGGTGCAAACCAGGAGCTGACAAAGTTCCTCCACTCGTCCATCGACCCAAACGGTACGAAATATGGTGGTGATACTGAGGCGTTGAAGACAGACATGCTCAACACCATGACTGCGCGCGGCTCCTCTGCCATCGCGTCGATCTGGGACTTTGGGTCATCTCTTGGTGAGAGCATCCAGCAAAAGCAATTCCGTAACCTGCAAGACCGTCTTTACGAGAGCGCACCCAATCGCCTGTTCTCCGGCGACGCAGCGGCCACTGGTAACGCCGTTGGCGCGGCCTTGATAGGTGGTTTGGCCGATGCCCCTCTCCTGCTTCTGACTGCTGGGGCGAAGACGGCCCTGGGCGTTGGCAGGGTAGCGGAGGAAGCATTCAAGGCAACCGCTTTAAAAAAAGCAGGCGAGCAAGGCCTAGCAGATTTGGGGATTGACGGCGCTACTCAAGCCCTGAAACAAGAGGTGACATCCCAAGGCTGGAAGACGGCAGCCAAAGGAGAGGCACTGGACAACTTTGTTGCTGGTGGGTTGGGCGATGTGGCCCAGCAGAATGCGAATATGCAGCGTGGCAGCCAAGATCAATTCAGCTACCTTGGAGCGGCAGAAAACGCAGTCTTCGCCGCTGGCCTTGGCGGCGCTCTCGGCGCTGGCGCAGGGTATGTTGGAGGACGCATGGCGGCCAACAAGCTGGCCAAGGATGTTCCTGGCGCTGTGGTGGATGCGGGTAAGCGAGCGGAAATGGAGGCCAAACTTGCAGAACAGAACCTGGCTCCAGACACTCCTGAGTTGAACCCTGAAAACGATCTCACCGATTACAAGACTGCGCTCGGTGATGCCACTTCATCGGTCGGCATCTTTGCCGAGCGCGTCGGCATGGGCACGCCCTCCGTGTACACCAAGGATCAGCTCCGGGCCTTGGAAGTTGTGCTCAACGAGTTCTCAACTTCGCACAACAAAGTCGAGACCCATTTGGCACAGGCCAAGCTGCTCCGAGAACAGAATGATGCAGCCCCAGACGTGAACCTGGCCAAGGCGGCAGATGCCCATGAGCTTGCTGCTCGCAAGTACGCTGAGTTCGCTGACAACCTGATCAAGATCAAAGAGCTGGGTGACAACCAACTCACCGGCGCGACAGATGACCTGGTGTCAAAGATCGTCAACATTGCCGCCCCGTATGACCAGCGCATTGCTGACACGTTTGGCATTGATGCCAACAAGCCTGCTGCCAAAAAAGGCGGGAAGAAGAATGCCAAGCCAGCCGATGCTGCTGCTGCTACTGCTACTCCTACCACTCCCGCCACTCCCGCCACCGCTGCCGCTGCTCCAAGTACCGCGAATGCGGCTACTCCGACTGCAACTGCTGCGGTTTCCGCTGCCGCTCCGACAGCCACCGCCGCATTACCCGACGGTCAGGCCCCAAATGTAGCTACAGCCCAACCACTACAAGCAACAGCAGCTACAAAAGCTGTAGCTACAGAGACCCCTCCGTCCACGTACGTTCCAACCCCGGAGGAGAAGGCAGCCATTGCGGCGATCAAGGATCAGGCGGCCAAGGATGGAGTTACTCCAGAAGCTAAGCTGCAAACAATTCTTGCTGGAACATCCGATCCAGCACTCCAAGAGCCTGCCAAGATAGCCAAGGCGGCTATTGATCGCCAAGCCCAGGCTGCATTGGCTCCTCCCGCTCCTCCCGCTACTCCCGCTCCTACTGCCACAGCCGTTCCAACAGAGGCCGCTGCTACGCCATCTGACACGGTGCCACCGGTAGAGGACACCAGGACAGATGAGCAAATCGCTGCTGATACAGAGAAGCTGATCGCACAAAAAGCAGAACTCCAAGCCAAGCTGGAAGCCTTTGAAAAGGCCGCAGTTGACCGTGCCCAGCTTAGCGCCGTGCAAGTTCACGAAGGCATCGTTGCTTCTTTGAACAAGCAGGTCAGCGACATCCATGCTGTGATTGACGGCGTGTTGAAGGCCATTGAAGACGACTTGAATGACGCACAGAAAACATTTGGCGCAGCCGCAAAAGCTCCAGACAAGGAAAGGAAAAAGGAGATATTTGATCTGGTCATCAGCCAAGCAAAGGCCGATCACCCCGAGCTGGCAACGATCTTTGATCAGGTTATGCCCAAGCCGTTCAGCAGCGAGAAGGGCGCAACCGCAGCAAAAGTCAGAATCAAAGCCATGGCAGACGAGGCGATGGCGCTGCACTACGAGATGCAAATCGGATCAGTTCTTCCTGACCCGACAAACACCACGCACTTTGAGCAAGTGCTGAAGGCGATGCTGGGAGACAGGTTCTCCGACGACATTGCAAAGATCGTGGCGCATAACCAGAAAGAGATCAACGCATCTTTGATTGAGCGCGTCTCTGCCATCGGGATTGACAACCTGCAAAAAGACCCCGTGTTGGCCCAGGCTTGGAACCACATGATCAAGACGACCAATGATGGCCGCCAGATCGCGGGCGGGAAAACCACCGTGAGGTCTGATCTCTCGGAGATTGTCAACCGCAACATGGCCGTGGTTGATGGTGCTGTCAAGGCTGCGATCTCCGGAGAAGGAGCTGTAGCCATTATCAAAAAGGTTCGTAAAAGCGTCTCCGACTTCATGAAGCAGATTCAGTCATCTGGCGCTTATGTCGATCAGGAGTTGATGGATCAAATCCTGGAGATTCATGCCCTACGTTCCATGAAGAGCGAGATTGATGGAACCTTCAAAATTCAAAACAAGGAAGCGTTCGACAAGCTGGAGGCGATGTACCAGTTGCGCGTAAGAGATCGTGACCGTCTGTTTACACGAAGCAATCAGCAAGCAAAAAATCCGTTTGCTGAAGGCATCGTTGAGACTCCGGCCATGCACCGCCTCAATACCGGCAAGGTAGATGAGGATGGAAACCCGATCTACGTCGATAAGATCGTTACCGGTCGCCGCATTGACACCAGCATGGGTGGAGTGAAGACAGTCGGAGGCCCGCAAAAGGCGTTCTCTGATGGCATCTCCAATTACCTTGGCGTGCTTTGGGCCAACCCCAGAAAGATGTTCGCCGCAGCGAGAGCAGTTCGTTCTGAAATCTTTGCCGGAGCAATCAAGGTAGCGTCGTGGTCGAAGGCTTCGATTTTCGTTGATGGCGTCAAAGCATCCTCGTCAGTCAAAGAGATTAAAGGTCGGCTGGCTGAGACCGTCAACGCCAGGGCAGAGAACGCCCGCGCATCCACCATCTACGACCTGGTTGAGCGGCTAAGACTTGGAGACAACATTGCCCTCGGTTTGGCGAAAGACACGCCAGAGAACGTCGATCGTGCGATTACCAAAGAGCGGTTCGACAGCCTGATCAAGATGGTTGGCGACAATAGCTTCCCTGTCCACCCCTCCGAGATTGACCTGGCCAGCATGATCATTGATCACAAGGAGGCCATGGACACTGCGCACTCCGTTGCTCGTGCTGAGATGGCAGAAGGTCTTAAAGATGCCATGTTGACTGGCGAAAAGGGCCATGACTTGATCATGGGGATCGTCAAGCGCCTCAAGAGTACGACGGAGAAGAGCCAAGGAAACCTCCTGATTGCCATCGAGAAGAAGTACCCAACGCCTTCCAAGACCCGCATCACTGAGCGCGCGAAGACGACCACCAAGACGCAGACCGTCAAGGGCGACAACACGCCTGTCAATGTTGGTGATGTCGTACCTATAACAGCCACCAAGACCAAAGTTGTGGAAGGCGGCGCGGTCGGGGTTCCTGAGACCAAGACGACACGTCAGCGTGCAGAGGAAGAGGCTGCTGCAATCGCCAAGCGCAAAGGCAAATCAACGACCTCGCTTCTGGTCAAGGAAGGTGAGCCTGTTGAACCAGCTCCCACAGACATTGGGTCGCTGGTGATCTCTGTTGGCGGCGTCAACCGCGAGTTCGATATTAGCAAGCACTTCGTCATGGATGCCGATGGAATGATCAAGCTGTTTGGCGAAAAGATTGGAACATGGATTCCGGCACCCGGCCTTGACTCCAAGGTGCTCGTTAGCATTGGCCAGTCGATTGAGGATGAGGGTGTATCAACCTTCGCGTCGATCATCAAACGCAAAGCGTTCCGAAAGGAGTTTGATGGAATTTTCCAAGCCAACAAGGACAAGATGCCGTCCTCTGCCAGCGGAGTAGAACCTGGCGCTTTGATCCCCGCAGAGATGAGCAAGTCCACGCAAGTCGATGAAGCGATCACATCGTTGAAGATCAATGGAGCCATTACAGATACCGACATGAATACCAAGCTGTCGGACATTCTGACCCCGGCAGAAGGCCGCTTGCTTGCCCTGAAATCAGTCAGAGCAGATGGCACCGAAGGCGTGGAGATCATCGGGGCCAAGCAGATGGGCCTAACGCTGGGCGAGTTCTTGGCTTTGTTCAAGGGGAACCCCTTGGTCAAGGAGAAGACACTGATTGGCACAGCGCTTCCAAACAAAAAAGCGCGCGAGTTTGAGCAACGTGGAACACCCCGTCCTGCATCCGCTACAGCGACCATCAAGAATGTGGTCAAGAATGCAGACAACGCAGTTATTGTTGCCACTGCTCAGCAGCGCCCGGTCTCCTACGCACAGGCATCCAAGGTCAAACTCCCTGATGGTGACACGCTTGCTAGCTTGATGGACTCGTTTGAAATAGGTGTTCAGGCTCTCTCCTTTAACAAGATTGGAACGATCCAGGAGTTGAACAGTGTCATTGAGACGCTCACCAAGCAGGCGGAGACGATCAACGCATTAGCCCCACACGGGATCAAACGTACCAATGCTTCTCGCCGCATGTCTTTCCACTGGCTTGAAGAGCACATGGCCAGGTTCAGTGACGAGGAGCGCCGCTCTGCGCTCGACTTTCTACGTCGTGTTGATCCGGCAGCCAATACCTTTCCCTTTGTCTTTTCCAGCGATCAAAACTATTCCTCTTTTGGGACAGGAAGCAACCGTGGAGAATCAAAAATCACTATTTACGGAGGTGAGAAAAAGCCTAATGATGTCGTAGACGAGACGCATGAGACAGGTCATTTCAGTTTTAGGAGTATCCCAAAACACATAGCCGTGATCCATGAAACAGGTCATTGGGCTTTCACGAATATGCTCTCTCCAAACGAGCGTATTGAATTCATTAAAACGCTTGCAAAGTATTACGATGCCGATGGGAAATTCGACATCAATGCGGTATTGAGATCAGTGAATGCAGCAAGGGCAATTGAAGACATGACCAAGGTGGATTTGGCTGACCTACGCACCAATACCAACGAACTGTTCGCTTGGCAATTCACCAGTTACGCCATGCAGACCACTGTTGGGAAAGCTGGTCGGGCTGCGGAGCAAACTCTGTGGCAAAAAATAGCCAAGGTTCTGACAGGCCTGCTTTCAACCTTCCTTGACCTACCGGTGGAGCCTGCCCTGGTTCCCCTGTTCGAGCGCATCTTGCCATCCAAGCTCTCCGACACCAAGTACAACTACAGCGCACCCATTGGCAAGGATGGCAAGATTATCAATGTTGCAGACATCCCCGATAGCCTGACGAGAAGCGCTGTTGGTAGCGACATTGCTCTTATGGAGACCATCGACAAGCAACGCGGCGCACTGGCCCACCATATCTTCACTGCCGGTGGAGTTGATGGTGGCTACCGTGGCGAGCTGGAGAAGGCGACCAAATACTTCTTTGGCCTGCTCTACGGAAAAGAGAAAGGCAAAAAGACGCCTTACGCTGTGCAGCAAGTTCGTGATGCGCTGCTGATCAAGGTGCAAAAGGCTACTGGCGTTTACAAGTGGGTGCGAGACCCTGCTACCAACCGTATTGTCAAAGGCCCGAATGGAGAAGGCTTGGTCAAATCCGTACCTCGCCTAGGTGTTATTGATGCTAGCGACCTGTTCCAGCGCCACGAGCTTGGCCGACTGATGAGCACCATTGTGGACACCATGGGTGAGTCACCTATGTCAGACAAGCTGGCTTTCGAGGCTGCCACTGATGCCGAAGAGGTCTCGGTGATTATGAAGAGCAACTCCGTAGGAGACCATGGTGATGCGAATGCGTACTACCTTGAGGCGTTGCAGTTCAAGTTCAAAGAACTGACCAAGGGTCTAGAGATGTCAAAAATCTCCGCTAATGAAGCCTCAAAGTACAGCGATGCTCTGGCTCAAAGTGATGCCTACGCACGCAAGGAAGCTGCCAATTTTCTGAAGGATGCTTACAAAGTTGACATCGAGGATTCTCTTCTTGACCAATCCGGTCAGTCCAAGCACCTCGTTGGAGATGATGGCCATCAGAAGGCGCTGATGTCTCTGTCGCGCAAACTCTACGACATGATGGGTGATGCCCTCGATGAACTGGATGGACAGTTGGCGAAGCATGGCGTTCGCGTCATGCCCTCCGAGCGAGCCGTATCAACGGACTACACGCCATCGGAGAATGACATCATTGAGGAAGCAAAGAAAGCAGTTGCCAAGCAGAAGCACCCCGTGTCTCCGAACGTCGTCGAGCCGGAGACTGAGGCAGGAGCAGCCGCAGCGAAGGCCGAAGCAGAAGCCAGAACTGATGGAGTGAGTACCGGGATGCCGGTGGGAGCGCCTGATCTTCTGAAGACCCTTGTATCCCGTATGACGCACCGCGATGCACATACGAAGAGCACGCTGGATCAGCTCACGTACCGACTGTTTACTACCCTTTTTGGTGACAAGGCGGAAGACCTGACGAACGCAGATGTGCTTCGATTGTCCGGCTTGGGTAAGGAGGCATTGAATGGGTACTCCCCCCGCTCTATGGCCAACACAAAAACTGAGGCATACAACTCTCTGCGAGAGTCACTCCGCCTAGTTTCAGAGGCATTAGTCCAAAGAAAAGCGAAAGACATTCCTGAGCAAATCAAGAAATTATTGCCAATTATTTCGCGCCAACTCTATGATCAAACCGTCAAGAGCTTCGCTGCCGACCCGCCTATTTGGGTGCGTACTGACCTGGAAACTACCCCCATTGACAGAGCCGTTCACCGATCAGAGTTTGAGAAGATGATTTCGTACCTCTACCAAAATGGGTTCCCTGACCCTGAGTGGAGGTCTGTCAAATCCGCTCTTGCGGAGAGCCAACAGGTTAATGACGTGTTGAAGACCATATCAGATATTTTCGGTGGACTTACGGTAGTTGCAGAGGATGCTGCTGGTGAAACTTTATCCGTCCCGATCCCACACGTCCGGGCAATGTATGCAGCCACTGGCTTGTATCACCCCATCCACGCTCGCGCCAGCGTTGCGACCCGCCTTGCCAACCTTCCGCAGACGATCACCTCCAAGCTGCTGAACATCATTCGTGCCAATGGAAAGAACCTGGCCGACAACGTGTTCTTTGTTGACTCAAAAACAGGAAAGCTATTTTTGACAAGTGCTGCGGCTGATGGAGCTAACAGCTCCGCTCCAGGCATTGCCGATATTGATGCAGAAATCGGGGCGTTGATCAAGGCTGGCAAGCAGGAGGATGTAACCCGCCTGATGGCCAAGAGAGATGCCCTGATCCAAGCCGCAGGTGAACCTTCTGACGGAGTTCGTGCCGTGCTGTTTGATAAAAAGAAGGTATTCGATCCATTTGATGAAACCAACCCCAAGGTGCAGGACGTTGAGAAAGCTGTCGCCGCTGGAGAGAAGCGGGATGCAGTTCTCAAACGCCTTGGATATCTTGCAGTAGCCAACGGCGATGGAACCGCTCGCCTACTTGTCAAGAACAAGACTGACATCGTTGATCTGGAGGATGCCATCGCCAGAGAGCAAGGTCTAAAGCGCAACGAAAATGCTAAGAACGTGCCGCTTACCGGTGAGCTTGTGCTGCACATGGCACTGGATGCCCCTGCGCCGGAACTGGTGGCAGTGGAGCAGCGTGCGATTCAGGCTGGCGCGCCATCTTTGATGGCCAAGCTCTTTGCAAACATCATCGCCGGTAAGAAGTCAGACACCGGATTGTCCGAAGCGGAGTATCCGAAGGTTCGGGCTTTCCATATGCTCCAACTCCAATCAAACCCCAACCGAATCTTTGACATGGGCGGGAAGTGGCTGGCAAATCTGATGACGCCAAAGGAAGGCACTGGCTTCAACGATGCGTTTGCCGTGCGTCTGTCTGCCGATCTCCAGCCTATCGTCAACTCTCTTGACCAGCTTGATGGGGTCAAGAATTGGCTGCATAAAGTGGGTAAGGAAATCTACCGTAACCTGGACTTGCGTGGCCACACCATGCCGCAGTCTGATAGTGAGACCAACATCGTCCTCGCCATGCGTACCAACAACGACAGCAAGTTGACTATTGAGGAGATCAAGGTCAAGGAAAGCGTTGTCCAGTTGTTCCGCAAGCTGTTGATCATGCAACGTGACGCAGGAGTTCCTGTGGCCGATCTAACCAATGCGTCGAATCGGAACTACCTACCCCAGCGTTTCAACATTTCATGGATTGAGGCCAACCGCGAGGAGGCTATCCGCCTGCTTGGGGAGTGGTTCAGAAAAGACCGCAAGGGTTATCCCACCGCAGCCAATGCCATGGATGATGCTCGTCGCGTAATCCACGAAGCCCTGTACCGCAAGGAGCTGGACGGGATGCTTGAAGGATCAACAACCGTATATGGCAAGGCGTTTGGAGACAAGCTCTACCAACGCAAACTGCGCATCGACAGCAAAGATTGGGAGCCACTGGCCCCACTGTTCGACAACAACCTTCGCTCCTTAATCTCGTCGTACTCCGAGGCGGCCCACAAGCGCGTGGAGTGGTCAAAGCGGTTCGGCATCCGTGGCCATGCAGTCAACACGTACATCGACATTGGCAAGCGAGGGGATATTGCCGTCATTGAGGCACTGATGGGTCGCGCCCAGGGCATGAAGTACATGATCGCTGACAACATGCCGGACGACCTTGGTCTCCCACCCGCTGGCCCAATGGCGGTAATGGACAACTTGTTTGTTCCACTGACAAAAGACCGCCGAGAAGCCATGGAGATCGCTGGCAGCCTTGGAGAGACGTTGATGAAGGACAAGGATGATCACACACGAGCCATCCTTGTGGACGACCTGATGAAGATTTACGCAAAGAACGGCGGCTCAGGCATTGAGCACTTCCGCCTGCGCGCAGAGGCTATCGTCAACGCGCTGGCAGACTTTGGCACAGATGGCAACACCACCGCAACACATGAGCTTGACTTCATGCTCAAGGCTGTGGGCGGTTTGGAGGGCAGGCCCGCTCACACCATCACGTCAAATCGTAGTGCTCAGAAGTTCGCTCAAGGAGCAAAGCTCTTTGCGTCCACCACACTGCTGTCTGCTGCAACCATCGCGTCCTTTGGTGATACAGCAATGCCGCTGCTTCGCTCCGGTTCCATCGGCTCCATGCTGAAGGGGATCACCAAGTCAGTCAAGCTGGCCATGAACGATCCAATCATGGCGCAATCAATGGCCCGCATCGGAGTGCTGGGTGAGTCCATGCTTCGGGAATCCATGGGGGATATGAATGGCGGAACCATGGCTCGCTTGAGCAGCGCGTTCTTCCAGGCCAACATGCTCACTCCATGGACAAACGCGATGCGCCAATACTCCGCGCTTGTCGGGTTCGAGTCGATCAAAGCCAACCAGGCCATTGCACAGCGCGAGATGTTCAACAACAATGTTGACTCGTTGGCATACCGCCGCTCCGTGCGCTACCTGCGCCAGCTCGGCTTGGCGGAGCTGATCAATGCGGAGCCTCTGGACACCATGGCGGCTGCCGTCGGGCATGAAGGTGACTTCACCCCAAGCCAGATGAAAATTGCAGAGGCGATCCACAAGTTCTCTGACGAATCAATCTTTCAACCGAACAAGTCGGACGTTCCTTTGTGGGCGCAAGACCCAATCGCATCCGTTCTGTGGCAGTTCAAGAGCTACCCCATGATGGCTGGTCGCTTGGTTTCCCGTTTGTTCAAAGAGGCTGGAGCATTTGAGAACGGGTCAGTCATTGGCAAACTGAAAGGACAGGATGTTGGTAAGTACGCCGGAGACCCCGCTGGCCTGATGTACCTTTTGACCATCGGAGCGGCGCTTGGGTACGGCTCTGCTTACGCAAAAGATGTGATCAAGGGCAATAACCAGGAAGGAGAAAGCTGGCGCACAGCCAAGGATTACAGGCTAAGCAAGATTGGCCAAGACCTAGGGTTCAAGGACTTCAGCATCAGCAGCGATGGAGCAGACAATGTGCTAGGCGGGTACGCTACCGGCCTGCTCACCCTTGGCGCGCTTGGTTTCGTTGGCGACCTGATGTTCCAGAGCGCTCAGAGTCTTGATAATGGGTCGTATGGACGTGAGCGAATCATGTCTCAGATTGCTGGCCCAACAATGGGCTTGTTCTCCGACACGCTCCAGATCGCAGAGGGTGCGTTCGCGGCAGCCAAGGGCGATGAGTCCAACGCCAAGGCGCGCAACGCGACCAGGAAAGTGCTGGCCCGCATCCCGTTCGCCGGTTCGATGAAGCCTGAGATTGAGGCGACTGTGAACGCTGTGGCTGGAGATTCCCAGACGGCTCCGACTGACCCGAACCCGATCTGGCAACGGTGGTGATCAGAAACGGCGGGAGATTTCTTCCGCCGTTTCCCGGTAATAGCAGTCGAAAAGAATACGGATGTCACCGTGTCGGCTGATGCGGTGCAGAACTTCAACCGGCGCTCGCTTGGCCAACAGGGTGAGGGCGGTCGCTCTTGAGTCTCTGAACTGCAACCCTTTGAATCCAAGCTGCGAACGCAGGTCTGCAAAGATGGTGCTGGCCTCGTTGGCGTTGACATCGAACCGAAGCGGCATGGACTCCAGACATCTCCGCGCCCGGTGGATTGTCGGGATGGAATACTTCACGAGTTGGTGGCTCTCCTTCCTGTCCTCCACGACAATGACCCGGCGCACCCTGTCGTAGCACTGGACAGCAACCAGCGCTTCCTTTAGCCGTAGCCCTGTGTGCAAGGAAATGTGGAATGCCTGCGTCACCTCTTTGTACTTCCCGCCGCGATACTGACCCTCACGCAGCATTCGCTTGATCTGCTGCCATCTCCACACTACCTGACGTGGCGCGCGCTCCTGCGGCCACCTGACCCCCTGCATGGGGCTGATCTTGATCCACCCCCATTCATCCCTTGCCGTGGTGAAGACGTTGCTGAGCAGGTTTCTATACCGGTTGACCGAGCTTGAGCTGATGCGCTTGAGAAGGTCGTCACGCCACCTGGCGATGTCAGCCGAAGTCACATCCTCCACCGCCGTTTCGGAGAAAAACGGACGGAAGGAATTGAGCAGCTTCCCCTCCCGTACGGTGGCATTCTTTTTGAGCGGGCTGATGGTAGCGTTGTACAAGTCGAACGCTTCTCCCATCCGGTGCTTAACAAGATCATTCGGGAGAGAGCCGGTCGCCTCCATTGCCAATCGCTGCTCTGATTCCCACAGCCGAGCCTCTCGCTTGGTATCGAACATCTTGTTCAAGCGGCGACCTCCAACCATGATCGAGTGCCTGTACCGCTGACCCACTTTGACTGGCTCTGCCATGAGGACTCCTTTTGGGGTAATCGTTGGGTAATTTTGGGGTAATTCGTTTGCTTGCCTGAGCGCCGCTATGTAGCCAGCGGTAGGGGGGAGGTCTTTCCACAGCGGAGAGTCCCATCGCTCGACTACAGCTTTTGCAGCAGCTTTGAGCTTTCTGTGATCCTCCATCAGCGTGTCAAAGTGCAACGTGCAATCTACGTTTGCAAGACGCATCAACTCATCAGCTTCAAGCATGTCTGCGGCCTGCTCGGCCATGCTCTGAAAGCCAGACCATGTTTCATGGCGCAGTTTGTAGATCAGATCAGCGCGGGTTGTCATAGCGTTTCTTCTTTAAGATATTGCAGCACATACGCTGCCCAATTTGTTGTCCCACTGAGCAATCCGGCTGCACTTGCTGATAGTGCTGCATCAATTAGCATTTCAGTCGTTAGTGTTTCTGTTGGTGGGTTGGTGTAGAGCTTTATGCAGTCAGGGCAAGATACATCACCAGCATCTTTGAACAGAAAGAAGTCGCTTTCTTCCTCAGTCGCGCCTTGGTGCCAAATACCAAACGGCTCCATCTTCTCAGCCTGCCCAATGACTTGGCGCAGAGCCTCAGCCCGCTTCTGCATTGCTACATAGGTGGTACCAAGGTCTGCATCCTTTAGCCAAAACAAAGCAGTATCCAGCGCCTCAAGCGCCTGGCGCATG